>OIXH01000288.1_pt1 | contig 64186 bp, 71 predicted proteins | sample 1587741 | NCBI WGS metagenome assembly OIXH01 (sample SAMEA3888916, study PRJEB22519) | human gut metagenome | biome: human gut; feature: human-associated habitat; material: faeces | place: Denmark | collected 2011 | reverse complement strand
CTCGCTACCTCCACCTTGGCAAGGTGGCGCTCTACCAGATGAGCTACACCCGCGACAACGGTGGTATTATACAGCCTTTTTTCCCGTCTGTCAAGAGTTATTTTATCCAGCCGCTGGCCACCACCGTATCCCCATCGTAAAATACCGCCAGCTGGCCCGGGGTAGGGGCCCGGACGGACTCGTCGGCCCGGAAAAGGCCCTGGTTGCCCTGGACCTCCAGCGTCCCCGGGGTCAGGGTCCGGGAGTGGCGGAAGCGGGCTGTCAGGCGCGGGGGCAGGCCATCGGCCAGGAACTGGAGGCCTTCCACGGTGATCTCGGTCCGGCCCAGATCGCTGCCGTCGGACAAGACCACCTTGTTTTCCCCGGGCAGAATGGCCGAGACGTAGTATTTGTGGGGCCCGGAGAGGCCCAGGCCGCTGCCCTGGCCCAGGGTGTAGTGGTGGATGCCCTTGTGGCGACCCAGGACGTGGCCCTCCTTGTCCACAAAGTCCCCCTCCGGGCAGGCAAAGCCCCGGCGCTCCAGCCACGCGGCGTAGTCGTTATCCGGGATAAAGCAGATCTCCATGCTGTCGGGCCGCTGGGCGGCGGCCAGACCGAACTGGGCGGCCAGGGCCCGGACCTGGGGCTTTTCGTACTCGCCCAAGGGGAAGATACACCGCGCCAGCTGCTGCCGGGTCAGCCGGGAGAGCAGATAGGACTGGTCGTTGCCAACCGCGCCCTTTTTAAGCAGCCCTCCCTCCGCTACCTGAGCGTAGTGCCCGGTGGCCACAAACCTTGCGCCCAGAGCGTCTGAGCGTTGCAGCAGCGCGTCAAATTTCACCGCCGGATTGCATAGGGCGCAGGGACTGGGGGTTTTGCCGGCCAGATAGCCCTCGGCGAAGGGCTTGCAAACCCGCTCCTCCAGGGCCGGGCGGATGTCGATGATCTCCAGCTCCAGCCCCAGCTGCTCCGCCGCCTGGCGGGCGGGGGCGGCATCGCCTACGCCGTTATCTAGGTAGACACAGGAGACCTGGAAGCCCCTCTGGACTAAAAGGGCCGCCGCTACGGCGGAGTCCACTCCGCCGCTGAGGCCCAAAACTACCTTATTTTCCATGGTTTTTCTCCGTTGTCACGCTGCCGGGTTCCTTGGCTTCCCCCTGGCAGGGGGGCGAGTGGGCCCCAGAGGGGCCCGAGCTACGAGCTGACCGAGCCGACAGGCGAGACGCTGGCGCCGCAGGCGACTGATGAGGGCGCCCTTCAAGGCCTGCGACGCTCCCCTCATCCGTCACGGCTTCGCCGTGCCACCTTCCCCCCTCTAGGGGGGAAGGCTTGGGAGTGGCAGCGCGTTTTTCCAGATAAAACATCAGGGCTGTCAGGTCCGCCGGGGAGACGCCGCTGATGCGGCCGGCCTGGCCCAGGTTGGCGGGCTGGACGGCCTTCAGCTTCTGCCGGGCCTCCAGGCGAAGACCGTCGATGTGGTCGTAGTCCATGTCCGCGCTCAGGGGGCGGTCCTCCATGCGCTTCAGTTCGGCGATCTGCCGCTCCTGCCGGGCGATGTAGCCCGCGTACTTCACCTGGATCTCCACCTGTCGGACTACCTCTGGGTCAAGGGCGGGGCGGCCGGGATCCTGCCCAGCCAGGTCAGCATAGGTCACCTCCGGGCGACGCAGAAGCTGGGCCAGGCGCTCGCCGCCGGGGGTGCCGGTGCGCTCCAAGCGAGCGATCTCGGCCTCTACGGCGGCGTATTTGGCCTCCACGGCGGCCAACCTGGCGTCGCTGACCAATCCGATGGCGTGGCCCAGCCTGGTCAGGCGCTGGTCGGCGTTGTCCTGGCGGCAGCGCAAGCGGTACTCGGTGCGGGAGGTCATCATGCGGTAGGGCTCGCCCGTGCCCCGGGTCACCAGGTCGTCGATGAGCACGCCGGTGTAGCCTTCCCAGCGGCTGAGGACCACGGCCTCCCGGCCCAGCAGCTTCATCGCGGCGTTGATCCCCGCCAGCAGTCCCTGGGCGGCGGCCTCCTCGTAGCCCGAGGAGCCGTTGAACTGCCCCGCGCCATAGAGGCCGGGCACGGTCTTGCACTCTAGAGTGGGCAGCAGCGCCGTGGGGTCCACGCAGTCATACTCGATGGCGTAGGCCCGCCGGGTCATTTTGGCGTGCTCCAGGCCGGGGATGGTAGCCAGTATTTCCAGCTGCACATCCTCGGGCAGCGACGAACTGAGGCCCTGGACGTACAGCTCCCCGGTGTCCAGGCCCATGGGCTCGATAAAGAGCTGGTGGCGGGGCTTATCGGCAAAGCGGACCACCTTGTCCTCAATGGAGGGGCAGTACCGGGGGCCTACCCCCTCGATGACGCCGGAGAAGAGGGGCGAGCGGTGGAGATTTTGCCGAATGATGTTGTGGGTGGCCTCATTGGTATAGGTGAGCCAGCACACCGCCCGGTTTTCCGGCCCCGCGCTCTGGGAAAAGCCCGGCGCGTCGGCGTCCCCTTCTTGCAATTCCATCTTGGGAAAGTCCACAGTCTTGGCGTCTACCCGGGGCGGCGTGCCTGTCTTGAACCGCCGCAGGGGCAGGCCCAGCGCCCCCAGCGAGCGGGTGAGCTGGGTGGCGGCCTGGAGGCCGTCAGGGCCGCTTTGCCGGGCGACCTCCCCGGTGATGGTGCGCCCGCCCAGATAGGTCCCGGTGGCCACCACACAGGCGCGGACGGGGTGGACTGCGCCGGTATCGGTGACCACAGCGGCCACTCCTGTCGGATCGCGTCGAATTTCCACGATCTCCGCCTGCTTCAGCGTCAAATTTGGCTGATTTTCCAGGACGGACTTCATATAAGAGCGGTACTTCTGCCGGTCGGCCTGGCACCGGAGGGACCACACCGCCGGGCCCTTGCCCCGGCCCAGGAGCCGGGACTGGATACAGCAGGCGTCGGCGGCCCGGCCCATCTCGCCCCCCAGGGCGTCGATCTCGGCCACCAGCTGGCCCTTGCCCGCGCCGCCGATGGCGGGATTGCAGGGCATATTGCCCACGCTGTCCAGATTCACACAAAAGCACGCGGTCTTCAGCCCCAGGCGTGCCGCCGCCAGAGCGGCCTCGCACCCGGCGTGGCCCGCGCCGATCACGGCAATGTCGAAGCTCTCGGCCTGATATTCCATGGGCCACACCTCCTTATATAATGTAGTGGGACGGAACATGCCTATTCTAGCGCAAGCAAGGCCCATGGTCAAGAAATTTCAATATTTTGCGTTGTCACGCTCGGGTTGGGCGCGCTTTCGCCGATTCTTTCGCCACCCTTGGCAAAATGCCGCTGGGCTGCGCCCAGCCTGTTTTTGCCGTGCGGGTGGCTCCAAGCCCGGCGGCGCGCCTACCCTCGCGCTTCGTTGCTGTCACGCTCGGGTTGGGCGGCCTTTTCGGCCCCGCTTCGCCCCTCGCGGCCCAAATGCCGCTCGCGTCTGCGGCGCTCGCCTGTTTTGGGCCTGTCGGGGCTCCATCGGGTCCGGGCCGCCTACCCTCGCGCTTTCTGCATTATTTCAGTTATGTTACACTTGCCGAAAAGCTATTGACCTTTTTCGCGGGATGGTTTATCATAGCCAACGTAAGGCGAGGGGGTATTTGTCCCCAAGTCAAAAATTTGAAGGAGGAATCTTCACATGAAAAATCTGAAGAAGGTCCTGGCTCTGGGTCTGGCCCTGATCATGCTCATGGGCATGTTCACCGTCGTCTCCGCTGCCGAGGATCAGATGACTGCCTCCGATCTGACCGACTGGAACACCGTCACGCACAAGGACGCTGTTTCCCTGATGGTCGATCTGGGCATCATCAAGGGCAAGGACACCGGCGACTTTGACCCCACTGGTAACATTGACCGTTCCAGCTGGGCCAAGATGGTCTACTTTGCCGCTACCGGCTCTGAGGACGCTGATGCCTATCTGGGCACCGCTTCCGGCCTGGGCGACATCGCTGGTGACTGGGCTGAGAGCTACATCAGCTTCCTGAAGGCCAACAACTACATCTCCGGCGACAACTTTGGTAACTACAATCCCAAGAACAACGTCACCGTGGCTGAGGCCTGCAAGATGATGCTGACCGTCCTGGGCTATGACGCTGAGGACCGTGGCTATCAGAACGACCCCGCTTGGTCCGGCAAGATCATGAACGACGCTAAGCGCAACGGCCTGATGGACAACGTGGACAAGTCCCAGACCGCTCTGGTCCCCCTGACCCGTGAGAACGCCGCTGAGATCGTGCTGAACGCTCTGAACGCCAACATGGTCGAGGGCATTCCTCAGTGGGACGCTGGCAACCGCTACATCACCACCTACCAGAAGCTCTACACTCTGGGCTATGACGTGTTCAACATGGTGAAGGTCACCGCTACCGTCACCGGCTTTGACAGCAACGGCTACGCCACCTTCGCTAACGCCAAGGTCACCGACCAGCTCTCCTGGAGCATCGAGTCCGCTCTGGCCGGCAAGGTCAAGGCTGACGCTAAGCTGGTTGGCGAGGAAGTCAACGTCTACGTCAAGGCTGACGGCGCCAAGTGGGACGATCAGGGCGAGCAGAACGTCAACGGCTCCTTCATGAGCGTCATCTCCACCAGCGCTGCTCAGGCTGATTCCGCTCCCATCAAGGTCATCACCTCCGGCATCACCCGTTGGCTGGACCTGACCACCCGCGGCACCAGCAACTTCGTGGCCACCAACTGGACCAACGATGACGACACCACCGCCGCTTACTACCTCAACGGCAAGGAGTCCAACGACACCGCCGTGAAGGCTGCCGCTGCCAAGCGGGGCACCGTGGTGGAGTTCTACACCGACGAGAACGGCAAGATCGGCACCGTCAAGGCCTATGAGTACACTGTCGATCAGGTCGAGAACGGCGACGCTTCCAGCAAGACCCTCTCCGACGGCACTGTCCAGGTTCGCGTTCCCGGCGTTGTGAACAGCTGGGTCGACGCTGACAAGGTCACCGGCTGGCAGGGCCTGGTGGACGGCGATGTGGTCCTGGTCTACCGCACCGACCTGGGCTCCAACACCTACAGCTACACCATCGAGAAGGCTGACAAGATCACCGGCAAGGTCAGCAGCTTCAGCACCGGCAACGGTGAGCTGACCATCAACGGCACCAAGTATCGCGCTTCCGAGCAGCCCAGCGCCGGCAGCATCGGCGACGTGACCTTCAACGCCACCGGCAACGGCAACGGCGAGAGCGTGTTCAAGAGCTGGACCAGCAGCTACAACCTGGTCGACGAGTACGACTTCTATCTGGACAAGAACAACTCCATCGTGGCTGGTATCCAGCTCACCGAGAGCGTTGACTCCAGCAAGGTCTGCATGGTCCTGGAGACCGAGGTCGCTGACTCCGGCCTGGGCGTGACCGGCAACCTGCGCGCCAACCTGCTGTTCGTGGACGGCTCCACCGAGATCGTGGCCATCTCCAAGGTGGCTGTGAACGATGGCAGCAAGGTCATCATGAAGAACGTTGTTGACAAGGTCACCAACGAGGATCGTCAGATCAGCACCAGCGCCGCTCAGCAGGCCCTGGCTGGCCGCAAGGACGCCGAGGTCATGCAGAAGTTCTTCTCCTGGCGCTCCACTGCTTCCGGCTATGAGCTGACCGAGCTGAACGCCACCAACGACGTTCGCAACTGGGAGAACCCCTACACCCTGGGCAATGGTAGCGCGAAGATTGCCACCATCATGCAGGAGGGTTCCTTCGCTAAGACCCCCGGCGCCACCGTGGGCGGCACCAACTCCAACCTGGCTGGCTGGAAGGTCACCGCTGACAGCAACACCACCTTCGTGGTCGGCAAGCGCAACAACAACGACGACACCGTTGCTTACAGCGTGTACAAGAGCTTCCGCAACGTGCCCACCATGGACGCTACCATGATGACCGCCATCTGCGCCAACACCAGCAACGACGCTGCCAAGGACGAGAACACCGTGGCTAAGTTCGTGTACCTGGAGACCGGCGCCTTCAAGGACGATGTGCCCGATGGCTACGTCTTCATCTACAGCAACGACCTGCGCATCGATCCCGAGCTGGCTGACGACGACGTGTACCTGGTGCCCGTCATCGACGTGGACGGCAAGCAGACCGAGATGCGGGTCACCGGCTCCCTGGCCGCTGAGATCTCCTCTGATCCCACCGTGCTGAACGGCAGCCGCACCTATCTGGGCAACTTCTTCGCCATCGGCGAGATCGACGAGAACGGTGTTGTCTCCTCCCTGACTGACGGCGCTGAGAATCCCAACGAGGGTAGCGCTGTGTCCCTGGTCAAGCTGATCGCCATGGGCGGCGATGTGGTCACCCTGGAGGACGCCAGCTATGATTACGACGACGCCACCAAGTTCGTCTTCGTGGACATGGGCTGGACCGACGGCAAGCAGGCCAACAACGACCTGAACAAGCGTGAGCCCGACAAGGACGACATCGACTTCAAGGGCGCTGGCGACTTCAGCCCCAACGGCTTCTACAACGAGAACGATGTGACCGCCGAGGGTGCTGAGACCAATGCCAACGGCGAGACCTACATCAGCGTTGACGCCGTGGTCATCTGCCCGGCCAACAGCACCACTGCCGATTACGTGTACGTGCTGCGCACCATGTGGTAATCTGAACCTCTCTGAGGGAAAGAAAACCGCATAACTCCAAGCAAAGAGGACGGTCCCTTCGGGGACCGTCCTTTTTTGATTTGGTGCCCCGGGAGGGGGGCACCAAAGGGGGGAGCCCGCTACGCGCACTCGCCCCGCTCGCACAGGCCACAGGCTGAGAGGAAAGCCAGGCCCCGGTTGCGTCGATTGCTGAAGCGTGGTATAATACTGTGTAAAGAGACGCCCGAGGGGGAATGGATATGAAACGTCTGGTGATCGACGCCAAGGCGGTGGTGAAGAATCTGGAGGCCATGCGCCGCCACGCCCAGGGGGCCGCCATGTACGCGGTGCTGACCGGGGATGCCTATGGCGCGGGGCTGGAGCGGATGGCTCTGCTGCTGCGGGACCACGGCGTGACGCGGGTTGCCATCTCCGAGCCCGCCGAGGCTCAGGCTCTTCGGAAGGCAGGGCTTGTGGAGGAGGAGCTTTTGATGCTGCGCTCCACGGTGAACCGGGACGAGCTGGAGACCCTGATGGACCTGGGCGTGGTGTGCTCCATCGGCTCGGCGGAGGCGGGCATGGCCCTCAACGCCCTGGCCGAGAGCCGCTCCACCATTGCCGAGGCTCACGTGCAGCTGGACAGCGGTATGGGCTATGGCGGCTTTGTGCTGGACGAGGTGGATAAGGTGCTCTCTGTGTTCCAGAACCTGCAAAACGTGGCCATTTCCGGGATCTATACCCACTTTCAGTCCGCCTCGGTGAAGGCCAAGGCGGTGGCAGCCCAGCTGGACGCCTTTGGGCAGGTGGTCCGGGATATTCAGAAGGCAGGCTTTGAGACCGGCGTGGTCCACGCCGCCGGCAGCTTTTCCACCATTCAGTTCGACTTCTCCCACCTGGACGCCGTCCGGGTGGGCTCAGCCCTGCTGGGCCGGTGCAAGCGCAGTCGGGACGACGGCTTGCAGAAGGTGGGCTATTGCGAGGCCACCATTGAGGACGTGCGCTGGCTGCCCGCGGGCCACCGGGTGGGCTACGAGCATCCCGTGCGGTTGAAAAGGCCCACCCGGGTGGCCACTGTGGCCGTGGGCTATCAAAACGGACTGGGGGTGCGCGCGCCGCGGCCCATGGGGCTGATGGAGGCGGTCCGCCGCTGGCGGGGCAAGGATCTGCCCGCTGTCCGGGTGGCCGGGCAAAAGGCCAAGATCGTGGGCCGGATCGGCGCCATGGAGACCCTGATAGATGTCAGTAACCTCCGCTGCGGCGGCGGGGACCTGGTCCAGCTGGAGATGGACCCGCTGTTTTGCCGCGGGCTGTCCCGGGAGTACCGCTGATGCGGGCCGTGGTCACCCGGGTCAGCCGGGCCAGCGTCGCGGTGGACGGCGCTGTGGTGGGGCAGATCGGGAAGGGCTATCTGGTGCTGCTGGGGGTAGGCCCCCAGGATACCGCCGAGACTGCCGACAAAATGGCGGAGAAGATCTGCAACCTTCGGGTATTTGAGGACGAAAACGGCAAGATGAATTTGAATCTCCAGCAGGTGGGCGGGGCCATTCTGGCCGTCAGCCAGTTTACCCTTTACGCCGACACCTCCTCCCGACGTCCGGGCTTTTCCGGCGCGGCCAAGCCGGAGTTGGCGGTGCCACTCTATGAGCGATTTATGGATTCCTGCCGGGAAAAGGGCTTTGAGGTTCAACAGGGAGTATTCGGCGCTGACATGGCGGTGGACTCGCTGAACGACGGGCCGGTGACCATTTTGTTTGAAGTGTGAGGTGGTAGAGATGAAACGGATCACGGCGATCTTGCTGGCCTTTGGGCTGCTGGTTTTGCCCTGCCTGGCGGCGGAGGCCACGGTGCAGAGCGTGGACATCGGCGGCACGGCGGTGGAGCTTTCTATGTATACGGTCTATAACGAATGGGGCTTTGCCACCAACTATGTGAAGCTCCGGGACGTGGGGTGGTGCCTCAAGGACACGCCAAAGAAGTTCCAGGTGGACTACGACGGCTCCACCCGGGTGGACACTGGCCTTGACTACCAAAGCGACGGTACGGAGATGACGCCGCTGCCCGGTGGCGCTACGGCGGTGGAGTATCGGGCGGTGGTCACGGTGGACGGCGTAGGCCACCCGATGGACGCTTATCTGATCACGCCGCCCGGGTCTGACGGGGGGAACTTTTACTTCAAACTCCGGGACCTGGGCGCCGCCATCGGCTTTGGTGTAGGCTGGAGCGCGGAGCGGGGCGTATATATCGAAACGGAATAACAAAGAACGCCTTTCCCGTCGGGAAAGGCGTTCTTTGTTGTCGTTTCTTATTCCGGCAGCTTTTCCACCAATTCGGCCAGGGGGTTGGGCTCGTAGTCCTCCAGGATCCCCGCGTCGCAGGCGGCGGCCAGGGTGGGGTCGATGGGTAGGCGCGCCAGGATGGGAAGGGCTAAGTCGGCGGCTACCTGTTCGAGCTTGCTCTCGCCAAAGATGGCGTGACGGTTGCCGCAGTCGGGGCACTGGAAGTAGCTGTAATTCTCCACCAATCCCAGCACCGGGATCTCCATCATCTGGGCCATTTTCACCGCCTTGGTCACGATCATGCTCACCAGGTCCTGGGGGGAGGTGACCACGATCACGCCGTCTACCGGCAGAGACTGGAACACCGTCAGGGGCACGTCGCCGGTCCCGGGCGGCATATCCACAAAGAGATAGTCCAGGTCGCCCCAGACCACGTCGGTCCAGAACTGCTTCACCGCCCCGGCAATGACGGGGCCACGCCAGACCACGGGGTCGGTCTCGTTTTCCATCAGCAGGTTGAGGCTCATCACCGGCAGTCCGCCCTTGCTCTCCACCGGGAAGATGCCCACCTCGTTGCCTTCGGCGCGCTGGTGGATGCCAAAGGCTTTGGGGATGGAGGGACCGGTGATGTCGGCGTCCAGAATGCCCACGCGCTTGCCCGCTTTGTGGCAGGCGGCGGCCAGGGCGGAGGTCACCAGGGATTTGCCTACGCCGCCCTTGCCGGACATGACGGCAACGACGTGCTTGATGCTGGACAGAGGATTCATCGGGGCCTCAAAGCCCTGAGGCTCCTGGCGCTCCGAGCAGCTCTCGCCGCAGGTGGAGCAATCGTGGGTGCACTCGCTCATATTGTATCGTTCCTTTCCTTTTGAGATGGTTATTTTGAAAAGCTGTGGGCTTTGCGTCAAAACTTAGTAGTGGTAGATGCTTCCCCCAATAAACTCCCGGACCAGGGAGTCGGGTGGCACCAGCGCGGGGTCGATGGGAATAAAGCGGTCAAAGGCCTGGATCAGCGCCACCAGCTCCTTGGCCCGGGGATTCTCCGGCGGGATCTCGGCCAGCAGGGGCCGGGCAAAGTTTGCCATCACCGGGGCCTCATAGGCCAGGGCGGTGTCAAACTGGATGTGGGCGGTGTCCTTATAGGGGGAGATATAGAGCTTCTCGCCCCGGCGGACATTGGCCCAGTTGGCCAGGGTGGCGGCGGCGTCATAGCCCCGGAAGTTGTTGTCCCGGACTGCCCGGCGGGCCAGACGCAGCCAGGTGCGCTTAAATACCATCTCCGTGCCGTCTACAATGTCGCTGCGGGCGGAGATATAGAGCCGCAGGGCGTCGGGATGGGCGGCGGTGATGCGGGGGTTCAGAGCGTGAATGCCCTCGAAGATGGCCACTTCGTTGGGCCCCAGCTCCACCCTTCTGGCCTTGGCGGGGTTTCGCAGCTGCCGGGTAAAGACGAAGTGGGGCACGTCGATGGGCTCTCGGCGCTCCAGGGCGGTGAAGTGGGCGCTGAGCAGCGTCCAGTCCAGCAGGTCCGGGGATTCCAGATCCACCTCGCCCTCGGGGGTCAAGGGCAGGGCGTCCCCCGGATGCCGTTCCACAAAGTAGTGGTCCAGGGCGATGGGGTGGGCACGTAGCCCCCGGCGCTCCAGCTCCTCCTCCAGCTTCAGCGAGGTAGTGGTCTTCCCGGAGCCCGAGGGGCCCGAGAGCAGTACCACCGGGCTTTTGGACAGATTCTGCTGGATAGCGTCGGCCACCTTAGCGATGCTGGCTTGGTAGCTTTGGTCGCACTTGGCGATAAACTCCGCCGGGGCCTTCGCCGCCGCTTCGTTGATCTCCTTTAGTTGGTAGGCCATATAAGCGCCTCCCTTTGGGATAAGATTTCCTCCAGCCGTTCCAGGTATTCCTTGGGGTATTTGGGGTTGGTGTGGCGCTTTACGGCGCCGCCGCGGCGGTCGATGAGTTTGGTGACGCCGCCGGAGCCCAGGGCCAGTACGCTGCCCAGCTCCTCCATCATCACAATGTTGTAGAAACTGGCCCGATCCCGCCGGGTCCAGCCCAGGTTCTCCATGGCCCCGGTCATGTACTTTTGCCGGTAGAGGTAGTAGGGCCGGTAGCCAGCTAGGGGCAGGACCTGGGCGGCATAGGCCAGCATGGCGGCCACCTCTTCTGCCGAGGGGAGCTGCTGGGGGCTGGACAAAAGCCCCGCGCCGTGCTTGAGAGCCAGAGTGTGGACGGTGATCTCCTCGGGGGCCAGGGTCAAGAGCTCGTCCAACGTGGCCCGGAAGCCTTCTTCACTGTCCTGGGGCAGACCGGCGATGAGGTCGGTGTTGACGGCGGCAAAGCCCGTCTGGCGGGCCAGGGCATAAGCGTGGCGGAACTGCTGGGCGGTGTGGTGGCGGCCCATGGCCCGCAAAACGTCATCTGACAGGGTCTGGGGATTCACCGAGATCCGGTCCACGCCGTGGGCTTTCAGTACGGCCAGCTTTTCGGCGGTGATGGTGTCGGGCCGCCCGGCCTCCACAGTGAACTCCGCCAACTCTCCCCGCCCCGGCCAGCGGTCCAGGGCTGTCAAAAGCCGGTCCAGCTGTGGGGCGGACAGGGTGGTGGGGGTACCTCCGCCCATGTAGATCGACCGAAGCCGCAGACCCTTGCGCAATATGTAGTCGCCTGTCCAGGCGATCTCCCGCTCCAGGGCGTCCACATAGGGCTCTACCATGGCCAGGGCGCCCTTTACGTCGTGGGAGATAAAAGAGCAGTAGGCGCAGCGGCTGGGGCAGAAGGGGATGCCGATGTAGACCGAGAGGTCTCTAGGGCCCAGCTGGGCGTCGATCTCCCGGGCTTCCTGGGCGCAGCGAATGGCCAGAATGGCCTTATCCCGGTCCAGATCATAAAGTCCGGTCAAAAGCTGGGCGCACTGGGGCGAGTCCGCCCCCCGTTCCAGCCATTTTCGCACCAGCTTGGCCGGGCGTACGCCGCTGAGCGCGCCCCAGGCGGGCTTACCGGTGTGCTGGCAAAGGGCCCGGTAGGCAGCCATCTTCACCAGCCGCTGCTCCTGGGCGGGGCGGTCGGCAGGCGTATCCAGTCCGAATTCTCCCAGCTCCGCCGCACCTTGATACTGCTGCCCATCCACAGTGAAGACCGCCGCAGCCCGGTCGCCCGTCAGGGTCACAAGGCCCTGGTGGGGATCTGACGCTTCGGTAGTCACCGGGTCCTGGGGAAGCAGCATGGTGACCATCTGCTCCACGGCGTAGCGGTGGTCATGGCCTTGAAAAATCAGTCTCATAGGCCCAGCTCCCGCAAGTAGGGATTGTTGTGGCGCTCAAAGTCCAGGGTGGTGGGCGCGTCGTGGCCGGGGTGGATGGCGTAGTCGCCGGGTAGGGCGGCCAGTCGTTTCAGCGAGCGGGCCATGGCTTCTGCGCTGCCGCCGGGAAAATCGGTGCGTCCCATGGAGAAGCGGAAGAGCGTGTCCCCGGTAAAGAGGTGCTCGCCGAGCTGGAAGCAGCATGAGCCCTGGGAGTGCCCCGGGGTGTGGAGCACATGGATGTGAAAGCCCGTCAGTTCCAGGCACTCTTCCTCCAAGGAGCGCAAATTGTCCCAGTACCCCGCCCGCTCCAGCTGGACCGGCAAGGGGAAAAGCTGAGGGTCGGACCCGGCGGCGTCCAGGTCGTGGAGGTAGACGGGCAGGAGCGGGTAAACGCGGCAAAGCTCAGGCACAGCCCCCACATGGTCAAAGTGCCCGTGGGTCAGCAACACTGCCTCCGGCGTCAGACCTAAGTCGGCGCAGGCCCGGACCACGGTCTGGGCGTCTCCCCCGGGGTCGATGATCAGGCCCCGAGCGCCGTTTTGCAGCAAGTAGCAGTTGGCCCCAAGGGGCGGCAGGGGCAGGCGGTGAACGTCCATGGGGTCACGCTCCTTTTGATTACAAATCGTTAATTTTCTGCTTCCTTATCCCGCAGGTAGACGTGCTTGGTGTGGGGATTCGAAGTGGGCCGGGCGTCGATCTCAAAACGGTCCAGACTCTTGACCAGCTGGGTCAGCTTCTGGAAGCCGTAGTTGCGGGGGTCGAAGTCGGGCTGCTGCCGGAGCAGCAGATTGCCGAGCTCCCCCATGAAGGCGAAGCCGTCCTCGTCGGCGATCATGGCCAGGCTCTCGGCGATCAGGTCCACTACCGCCTGGGGCACTCCCTGGGCGTTGACGGCGCCCTCCGCCCCCTTGCGGCGGCTGGGCCGCTCGGTGGGCTTGGCGGCGTCCCAGGCCTCGTCGGGGGTCTCGCCGGTGGCGGTGGCCGCCCGGATGACCTCGATATAGATGAACTTGTCGCAGGCCACGATAAAGGGTTCCGGGGTCTTGCGTTCGCCCAGGCCGATGACCTTTTTGCCCGATTCCCGCAACCGCAGGGCCAAGCGGGTGAAGTCGGAGTCGCTGGATACCAGCACGAAGCCCTCGCAGGGGTTGTTATAGAGGAGGTCCATGGCGTCGATGATCATGGCCGAGTCGGTGGAGTTTTTGCCGGTGGTATAGCCGTACTGCTGGATGGGCGTCAGGGCGTTTTCCAGCAAGATGGGCTTCCAGGAGGCCATGTTGGCGGCGGTCCAGTCGCCATAGATGCGCTTGATGGTGGGGGTGCCGTAGACGGCCACCTCGTTCATGATGGCCCGCATGGCGGTGCGGGGGGCGTTGTCGGCGTCGATCAGGACGGCCAGACGGCTCTCAGCGGGTTCAGGCATGGGCCCCTTCCTTTCTCAGCACGGTCTCTACAGCCTGGAGCTGCTCCACGGTGTTGACCCCCAGCATTTCCGTCTCTGAGCAGGTGTCGCACACGGAGACCTTCAGGCCCTTGGACAGCAGATAGCCGGGGACGTCGGTGATATAGTATTCCCCTTGGGCGTTGTCATTTTTTAAATGGCCCAGCGCCTCTAAAAGAGCCTGGGCCTGGAAGACGTAGACCCCGGTGTTGACCTCGCTGACAGCCGCTTCCTCGGGCGTGCAGTCCTTGGCCTCCACGATGGCATGGAAGGCCCCGGCCTGGTCCCGGATGACCCGGCCGTAGTTGCCCCCCTGGTCGATGTGGGCCGACAAGAGAGTGCAGGCCGCGCCCTGGGCCAGATGGAGGTCGATGAGGGACTGGTAGGTGGACTTCTTCATCAAAGGCGTGTCCCCGCAGCACACCAGCACATGGCCGTCCAGGTCCTGAAAATGCTCCTGGGCGCACTGGACGGCGTGGCCGGTGCCCAACTGCTGGGCCTGAAGAGCGCTGGGGTAGTCGGGGTAGGCGGAGTGGATATACTCCCGCTTATAGCCCACCACCAGGACTACGTCCTCCTTGGGCAGAAAGTCCAGAGCGGTCAAAACATAGTGTAAAAGAGGCTTGCCGTCGGCCAGGCGCATGACCTTGGGCAGGTCCACCCCCTCGGTCTGGAGCCGGGTGCCCTTCCCGGCGCACAGCACCAGGGCCTTGACTTGCTTTCCCATGGAGAATTCCCCCTTCAAGATCGTTACCTTATATTATAGCATAAGTGTGATTGCTGTGCAACGCCTGGTCTGCCGCCAACCTTCGGTTGATTTTTCGCCGGGGATGTGGTAGGATACAGTCAAATTTCAGCGGGGAGGTGAGCGCGGTGCGGAAGCTATGGGTGTCAGAGCCGGTGGGCTTTGCCCGGGAGATGGTGGCCATCTACTTTGAAAAGCATGTGGCCCGGGCGTCGGCGGCCCTGGTGTACTGGCTGATCCTGACCATTTTCCCGCTTCTCATCTGCATCAACTCCTTTATTTCCTGGCTGGAGGTGGACGTGGCCTCAGCGCTGGAGGTGTTGGAGCCTATTTTGCCCGCGGGACTGCTGGGGGTGGTAGAGGATTATCTCCACTACGCCAACGTCACCGCCGAGGAGTCCCCCGCCTTCTTTATCGCGGGGGCCTTTACCATGGTGGTCTTTGCCTCGGCGGCGGTGCGGAGCCTGATGGATATTATGACGGAGATCTATGAACGCAAAGGGTATGGCCCGGTGGTGCGCTTTGCCGTCAGCGTGGGCTTTTCCCTGCTCTTTTTGGTGGTCATCTATCTCTCCATGGTGGTGGTGCTCACCGGCACGCGGCTTTTCCATGTGCTGGAGGCCCGGCTGGGTCTTACCATCTTCAGTTGGCTGCTGGACTGGCCCTGGCTAAAGTTCGCGTTGCTGTTTGGCACGGTGTTTTTGCTGGTGAGCCTGATCTATCTGGTGGCGGCCCCGCCGGGAAAGCCCCGGGCGCCGGTATTTTTGGGAGCGCTGCTCACCTCGGCGTGTTTGGCGGCGGGCTCGGCGGTCTTTTCGCTGTTTATGAGCCTTTCCAGCCGCTATTCGCTGATCTACGGGTCGCTGGCCACTTTGATCATCCTGCTTTTGTGGCTCTATCTGTGCGGAAATGTGCTGATCTTGGGAAATGTTTTCAACTGCGTTCGTTATCAACGAAAAAAACAGAAAAATATTTCTAAAAACCCTTGACACCGGTCCCAACCTTTGGTAGAATAATCGAGCGCCTGCATGGGCGCAGTCTGCGATGATGCGGGAGATTGCTCAGAAATGAGGTAACTTCCGCGGAGTATGTCCGTTGATCGGGCGGCTGAGAGGACCTATTTCATGGGCGTATATCGCCCGGATATGGGAAACAGCCGGCTTGCTATGCCGGCTTTCTTCATGTCAGGGAGTGATACGCACGGAAACGTGGATAGGAATTGTCTCACCGATACGAAGCGCGACAGCAAGACAACTTCGTATTTAAGGAGGAAAAACCATGGCAGCACAAAAAGAAATGATCCGCATCCGCTTGAAGGCCTACGACCATCAGCTCATCGACCAGAGCGCCGAGAAGATCGTGGAGACCGCCAAGCGCACCGGGGCCAGTGTCTCCGGTCCCATTCCCCTGCCCACCAAGAAGGAGGTCGTCACCATCCTTCGGGCCGTCCACAAGTATAAGGACTCCCGGGAGCAGTTCGAGCGCCGCACCCACAAGCGGCTCATCGACATTCTCAAGCCCTCCCCCAAGACCGTGGAGGCTCTGATGGCCCTCGAACTTCCCGCTGGCGTTGAAATTGAGATCAAGCTCTGATCTCACCTAACTTCGTTGTACCGCGTCTACCTTATAAATAGGTAGGCAGGTCATGTTAGCTGAGCAATAGGCACGGACCTAACTCACCTAACCAATAACCTTTATGAGGAGGAAGAAAACCAATGGAAAAGGCCATTATCGGCAAGAAGGTCGGCATGAGCCAGATCTTCGACGAAGCCGGCAAGGTCATCCCGGTCACCGTCATTCAGGCGGGCCCCTGCACCGTGGTGCAGAAGAAGACCGAGGACAAAGACGGCTACAACGCCGTGCAGCTGGGCTATGAGGACGTCAGCGCCAAGCGCCTGTCCAAGCCCGAGCTGGGGCATCTGAAGAAGGCCGGCGACGACCTCAAGCGGGTACTCCGGGAGTTCGATCTGGACAACTATGACGAGCTGAACGTGGGCGACGTCATCACCTGCGATCTGTTTGCCGCGGGCGACCGTGTGGACGTCACCGGCATCAGCAAGGGCAAGGGCTACGCCGGCGTTGTCAAGCGCCACGGCTTTCATGTCCAGAAGGTGACCCACGGCGGCGGCCCCATCCACCGTCACCCCGGCTCCAGCGGCCCTGCCACCGACCCCAGCCGTGTCTTTAAGGGCACCAAGAAGGCCGGCCACATGGGCTCTGAGCAGGTCACTGTCCAGAACCTGGACGTGGTCCAGGTGGACGAGGAGTTGGGCCTGATCGCCGTGTGCGGCGCCATCCCCGGCCCCAAGGGCGGCGTGGTGCTGGTCAAGTCCAGCGTCAAGAAGCTCATCGAGAAGAAGGGCGAGGCCGGCGTGTCCAACAACCCGCAGAAGGCTTCCGCCCGTGTCAACCCGCAGAAGGCCTCTGCGCGTAACAAGTAAGAAAGGAGAGAAACACAATGCCTAAAGCGAATCTTTACAACATGACCGGCAAGAAGATCGGCGACGTGGACCTCTCCGAAGCCATCTTCGGCATCGAGCCCAACACCTATGTGGTCCACGACGTGGTCAAGAACCACCTGGCCAACTGCCGGCAGGGCACCCAGAGCGCTCTGACCCGGGCCGAGGTGGCCGGCGGCGGCAAGAAGCCCTGGCGTCAGAAGGGCACCGGCCGGGCCCGTCAGGGCTCCACTCGGGCTCCCCAGTGGACCCACGGCGGCGTCGTCTTCGCCCCCAAGCCCCGGGATTACAGCTACACCCTCAACAAGAAGGTCAAGCGCCTGGCGCTGAAGTCCGCCCTCTCCGCCAAGGCTGCCGAGGGCAACGTGCTGGTGGTAGATGACCTCAAGCTGGACGAGGTCAAGACCAAGGAGATGCAGAAGTTCCTGGACGCCGTGGGTGCCAAGAAGGCCGTTCTCATCACCCCTGAGGTTCGGGAGAATGTCTACAAGTCCGCCCGGAACATCCCCGGCGTCAGCACCACCACCGCTACCATCCTCAGTGTCTACGACATCGTCAATGCCCAGCAGATCATCGTGGACAAGGCCGCCCTTTCCGTCATCGAGGAGGTGTTCGCGTAATGAAAACCGCTTACGACATCATCAAGCGCCCCATCATCACCGAGCAGTCCATGGCTGACATCGACATGAAGAAGTACGTCTTCGAGGTCGCCAAGGACGCCAACAAGATCGAGATCGCCAAGGCTGTGGAAGAGGCCTTCGGCGTGAAGGTGGCCAAGGTCAACACCCTGAATATGCAGGGTAAGCTCAAGCGCATGGGCGCTCAGCCCGCTGGCCGCCGCCCGGCTTGGAAGAAGGCCATGGTCACTCTGACCCCCGATTCCAAGACCATCGAGCTCTTCGAGAACATGGTGTAAGGAAGGAGAAGAGAAATGGCTATCAAGACTTTTAAGCCCACGACGCCTTCCCGCCGCCACATGACCGTGAGCGCCTTTGAGGGCATCGACAAGAAGGCCAAGCCCGAGCGCAGCCTGACTGAGAACCTGAAAAAGCATGCCGGCCGCAACAGCTATGGCCGCATCACCGTCCGCCACCACGGCGGCGGCAACAAGAAGAAGTACCGCATCATCGACTTCAAGCGGGATAAGGAGGGGACCGCCAAGGTCATCAACCTCCAGTACGATCCCAACCGCTCCGCCAACATCGCCCTCATCGAGTACGAAGACGGCGAGCGCCGGTACATTCTGGCCCCTGTGGGTCTGAAGGCCGGCCACATCATCATGACCGGCGAGCACGCCGATATCCTCCCCGGCAACTGCCTGCCCATCGCCAATATCCCCGTGGGCGAGCTGATCCACTGTGTGGAGATCTACCCGGGCAAGGGCGCCCAGTTGGTGCGCAGCGCCGGCGTGGCCGCGCAGCTCATGGCCAAGGAGAACGGCATGGCTCAGGTTCGTCTCCCCTCTGGCGAGGTCCGGTATATCCGCGAGGAGTGCAAGGCCACCATCGGTCAGGTGGGCAACGCCGACTGGGCCAACATCCAGATCGGCAAGGCCGGCCGCAAGCGCCACATGGGTTGGCGTCCCACCGTCCGCGGCAGCGTCATGAACCCCAATGACCACCCCCACGGCGGCGGCGAGGGCAAGAGCCCTGTGGGTCGTCCCGGCCCCGTCACTCCCTGGGGCAAGCCCGCTATGGGTTACAAGACCCGCAAGAAGAAGAACCGCACCGAGCAGTTCATCGTCAAGCACCGCAACGCGAAGTAAGAAAGGAGCGTGTAAACAATGTCTAGAAGTGTTAAGAAAGGCCCGTTTTGCGCTCCCGAGCTTCTCAAGCGCGTGGATGAGCTGAACAAGGCCAACGACAAGAAGGTCCTGAAGACCTGGAGCCGGGCCAGCACCATTTTCCCCTCCTTTGTCGGTCATACCTTTGCCGTCCATGACGGTCGCAAGCACGTGCCCGTTTACGTTACCGAGGATATGGTGGGTCACAAGCTGGGCGAGTTCGCCCCCACCCGGACCTTTAAGGGTCACTCGGGCACTAAGACCGGGCAGTAAGGAGGGCATAGGAAATGGAAGCGAAAGCATTTGTGAAATATGTCCGTATCTCCACCCAGAAGGTGCAGATCGTCGCCGACCTGATCCGGGGCAAGGATGCCAAGCTGGCCGCCGCCATTCTGGCCAACACCCCCAAGTCTGCCTGCGAGCCTCTGGCCAAGCTGCTCAAGAGCGCCTGCGCCAACGCCGAGAACAACTTCCACATGGACCCCGAAAAGCTCTATGTGTCTGAGGTGTTCGCCACCCCCGGCCCCATAATCAAGCGGATGCGGCCCCGGGCTCAGGGTAGAGGGTTCCGGATCAACAAGCGCACCAGCCACATCACCCTTGCGGTGAAAGAGCGCTAAGGGAGGAGGAAGAATATGGGACAGAAAGTCAATCCCCACGGTTTGCGCGTGGGCATCATCAAGGATTGGGACTCCCGTTGGTTCGCCTCCAATGAGAAGGTGGGCGATCTGCTGGTGGAGGACTACAATCTCCGCAAGGACCTGAAAAAGCAGCTCTACGCCGCCGGCGTGCCCAAGATCGAGATCGAGCGCCGGGGCGACAACAAGGTGGTCATCTATCTCCACTGCGCCCGGCCCGGTATGATCATCGGCAAGGGCGGCGAGGACATCGAGAAGCTCCGCGCCAGCATCGCCAAGCGCCTGGGCAAGGAGGTCGCCCTCAACATCGTGGAGGTCAAGAGCCCCGACACCAACGCCCAGCTGGTGGCTGAGAACATCGCCCAGCAGCTGGAGAAGCGCATCGGCTTCCGCCGGGCCATGAAGAACGCCATGGGCCGGGCCATGCGCATGGGCGCCCTGGGCATCAAGACCTGCTGCTCGGGCCGTCTGGGCGGCGCTGAGATTGCCCGGGTGGAGCACTATCACGACGGCACCATCCCCCTGCAGACCCTCCGTGCCGACATCGACTACGGCTTTGCCGAGGCTGCCACCACCTATGGCCGCATCGGTGTGAAGGTGTGGATCTACAAGGGTGAGGTGCTCAGCCAGACCCTGCGCACCACCCCCCGCACCATGGACACCACCAAGCCCTTCCGGGAGAAGGGCGACCGCCGGGATCGTCGGGACCGCCGGGACGGCGACCGTCGTGGCCCCGGTGGCGACCGCCGTGGTCCTGGCGGCCGTGACGACCGCCGTGGCGGTGGCCGCTTCGGTGACCGCAAGCCGGCGGGTCCTGTTTACCAGGCCCGTCCCCAGATCGTTACCCCTAAGCCCGCCCCCGCCCCTGTGGAGGAGGCGCCCGCCGAGGCCGCTGAGGCCGTTACTCCCGAGGAAGGAGGCCAGGAATAATGCTGCTGCCCAAGAGAGTCAAATACCGCCGCGTCCACCGCGGTCGGATGAAGGGCAAGGCCACCCGAGGCAACACCGTCACCTACGGTGAGTTTGGCCTCCAGGCCACCGAGCCCGCCTGGATCACCAGCAACCAGATCGAGGCCGCCCGTATTGCCATGACCCGTTATACCAAGCGTGGCGGTAAGGTGTGGATCAAGATCTTCCCCGATAAGCCCATCACCGAGAAGCCCGCTGAGACCCGTATGGGTTCCGGTAAGGGCTCCCCCGAGTACTGGGTGGCCGTGGTCAAGCCCGGCCGGATCATGTTTGAGATCGCCGGCGTCCCCGAGGATGTCGCCCGCGAGGCTCTGCGTCTGGCCTCCCACAAGCTGCCCATCAAGTGCAAGATCGTGGCCAAGGAAGCCGATGCCGCTGCCGAGGCTGAGAAGGGTGGTGAATGAAGATGAAAGCCAGTGAAGTCCGTAAGATGAGCACCAAGGAGCTTGAGAGCAAGCTGATGGACCTGAAGAAGGACCTGTTCCAGCTTCGTCTTCAGCACGCCACCAACCAGCTCGATAACCCTGTGCGTATCGCCCAGGTCAAGCGGGACATCGCCCGGGTCAAGACCATCATCCGCCAGCAAGAGCTGGCCAGCCGATAAAAGGAGGTAGACGAAGATGGAAAACAGAACCTCTTCTCGTAAGACCAGAGTCGGCCTGGTGGTCTCGGACAAGATGGACAAGACCGTAGTGGTGGCCATCGCCGACCGTGTGGCCCACCCTCTGTATAAGAAGATCGTCAAGCGGACCTACAAGCTCAAGGCCCACGACGAGCAGAACGCCTGTGGCGTGGGGGATCGCGTCCGCGTCATGGAGACCCGGCCTCTTTCCAAGGACAAGCGGTGGAGAGTGGTCGAGATCATCGAGAAAGCCAAGTAAGGAGGTGCCAGTATGATCCAACAGGAGAGTTATTTGAAGGTTGCCGATAATACCGGCGCCAAGGAGATCAAGACCATCCGGGTGCTGGGCGGCTCCAAGCGGAAGTTCGGCAACATCGGCGATGTGATCGTGGCCTCCGTCCGTAAGGCCCAGCCCGGCGGCCAGGTGAAGAAGGGCGAGGTGGTCCGCGCCGTCATCGTCCGCTCCAGCCGGGGCGTCCGCCGCGCCGACGGCAGCTATGTCCGCTTTGACGACAACGCCGCCGTCCTCATCCGCGACGACAAGAACCCCCGCGGTACCCGTATCTTTGGGCCGGTGGCCCGGGAGCTGCGCGACAAGGATTACATGAAGATCCTGTCCCTGGCTCCTGAAGTGCTGTAAGGGGGTAGCGAGATGAACAACATGAGCATTCGCAAGGACGATACCGTCATCGTCCTGTCCGGCAAGGACAAGGGCAAGACCGGCAAGGTGCTTGAGGTCATGCCCAAGGATAAAAAGGTCGTGGTGGAGAAGGTCAACATCGTCTCCCGCCACACCAAGCCCCGCCAGCAGGGCGAGCAGGGCGGCATCATCAAGAAGGAAGCCCCCCTCTATGCCTGCAAGGTCATGCGGGTCTGCCCCAAGTGCAACAAGCCTACTCGCCCGGCTCACAAGGTGCTGGCCGACGGCAAGAAGGTCCGCGTCTGCAAGAAGTGCGGCGCTGAGATCTGAGAAAGGAGGGAAAACCGACAATGGCTGATAAGAAGATCGAAGAGGCCGTAGAGGCCGTGAAGGATAAGGTCGAGGCTGTGGCCGAGGACGTGAAGGCCGCCGCCGAGCTGGCCGCGGAAGAGGTGGCCGATAAGGCCGCCGAGGTCAAGGCTGAGGTCAAGACCAAGGCGAAGGCCGCCAAGGCCAAGGCTGAGGACGCCGTGGAGGAGGTCAAGGCCAAGGCTGAGAAGAAGGTCGCCGCCAAGAAGGCGGAGACCAAGGCCGCCAAGGCTGCTCCCTCCACCGACGGTATGCCCAATCTCCGGGCCAAGTACGTCAACGAGGTGGCGCCCGAGCTGATGAAGAAGTTCGGCTACAAGTCCGTGATGCAGATCCCCAAGATCGAGAAGATCGTGGTCAACTGCGCCTGCGGCGAGGCCCGGGACAACTCCAAGGTCCTGGAGGCCGTGGTGGGCGACCTGGCCGCCATCACCGGCCAGAAGCCCATCATCACCAAGGCCAAAAAGTCCGTGGCAAACTTCAAGCTCCGCGAGGGCATGCCCATCGGCGCGAAGGTGACCCTCCGCTCCGACAAGATGTGGGAGTTTTTGGACCGCCTGTTCAGCGTGGCCCTGCCCCGCGTGCGTGACTTCCGGGGCATCAACCCCAACTCCTTTGACGGCCGGGGCAACTACGCTCTGGGCCTGAAGGAGCAGCTGATCTTCCCCGAGATCGACTACGATAAGATCGACAAGATCCGGGGCATGGACGTGATCATCTGCACCACCGCCAACACCGACGAAGAGGGCCGCGCTCTGCTGGAGCTCATCGGCGCTCCCTTTGTCCGCTGAAAGGAGAACTGAGAAATGGCTAAGAAATCCATGATTTTGAAGCAGCAGGCGAAGCCCAAGTTCTCCACTCGGCGCTACAACCGCTGCAAGATCTGCGGTCGACCCCACGCCTATCTCCGGGACTACGGCATCTGCCGTATTTGCTTCCGTGAGCTGGCCTACAAGGGCCAGATCCCCGGCGTCAAGAAAGCCAGCTGGTAAGACCAGCGTATCCGTAGGCCCCTGTGGGGGCCTACGGAATCCCCATGTCATGGACCGAATTTGTTCGGTTTATGAATAGTCCGACAATGGCAACAGGTCGGGACGGTGCCTAAGCCCTGATACCTTGCCATTGAACCGGGTAACCGGCCCGGTAATCTAAATAGGAGGTAATCTCATGCAGATCACAGACCCCATTGCGGATATGCTGACTCGCATCCGCAACGCGTCCAACGCCGGCCATGATACGGTGGACGTGCCTGCCAGCAACATGAAGAAATCCATCGCGCAGATCCTCCTCGACGAAGGCTATATCAAGAATTATCAGCTGGTCGAGGACAACCTTCAGGGGATCATTCACATTACCCTGAAGTACAACGCCAACAAGGAGAAGGCCATCACCAACCTTCGCCGCGTCAGCAAGCCCGGTCTCCGGGTGTATGCCGGCGCCGACGAGCTGCCCCGGGTCATCCGCGGCCTTGGTATCGCCATCATCTCCACTTCCAAGGGCATCATGACCGACAAGGCCGCGCGCGCGGCCCACGTCGGCGGTGAAGTCCTGGCGTTCGTGTGGTAAGGGAGGGCGAAGAGTATGTCGAGAATCGGAAGAATGCCCATCGACCTCCCCGCGGGCGTCGAAGTCAAAGTGGCTGAGGGCAACCACGTCACCGTCAAGGGCCCCAAGGGCACCCTGGAGCGTGACCTGAGCCCCATCATCACCATCAAGCAAGAGGGCGCCGTGATCCATGTCGAGCGTCCCAACGATCTGAAGGAGAGCCGCTCTCTCCACGGCCTGACCCGGACTCTGCTCCACAACATGGTCGTAGGCGTCACCGAGGGCTTCAAGAAGGAGCTGGAGGTCAACGGCGTCGGTTACCGTGTGGCTATGGAGGGCGGCAAGCTGGTCATGAACCTGGGCTTTTCTCACCAGGTGACCATGGAGGCTCCCGAGGGCATCAAGCTGGAGACCCCCGACGCCAACAAGATCGTTGTCAGCGGCGCTGATAAGCAGCGTGTCGGTCAGTTCGCCGCCGAGATCCGCGAGAAACGTCCGCCCGAGCCTTATAAGGGCAAGGGTATCAAATATGCTGACGAGGTCATTCGCCGTAAGGAAGGCAAGACCGGCGTCAAGAAAAAGTAAGGAGGTGCCTAAGTTATGATCAAGAAGATCGATACCAACGCTCAGCGGCTGCGCCGCCATAAGCGGGTCCGCGCCAAGATCAGCGGCACCCCCGAGCGTCCCCGTCTCAACGTGTTCCGCAGTGAGACCAACATCTATGCCCAGATCATCGACGACGTAGCGGGTGTGACCCTGGCATCCGCCTCCTCTCTGGAGAAGGGCTTTGGCGCCGGCTCCAACTGCGAGGCTGCCAAGAAGGTGGGCCAGGCCGTGGCCGAGCGCGCCAAGGCCAAGGGCATCAGCGTCGTGGTCTTCGACCGGGGCGGCTATGTCTACCACGGCCGGGTCAAGGCTCTGGCCGAGGGCGCCCGCGAGGGCGGCCTGGAGTTTTAAGGAGGGAGGAAGAACAAATGCCTAAGTTTGAAAAAGAGCAGAGCGAGTTCAGCGAAAAGCTGGTCTACCTGAACCGTGTTTCCAAGACCGTCAAGGGCGGCCGCGTGGCCAAGTTCACCGCCCTCATGGTCATCGGCGACGAGAAGGGCCGCGTGGGCTTTGGCACCGGCAAGGCCGCCGAGGTCCCCGAGGCCATCCGCAAGGGCATCGAAGACGCCAAGAAGAACCTGGTGAACATCACCCTGTCCGGCACCACCATCCCCCATGAGATCATCGGGGAGTTCGGCGCCGGCCGTGTCCTCCTCAAGCCCGCCGCTCCCGGTACCGGCATCATCGCCGGCGGCCCGGTCCGTGCGGTGATGGAGGCCGCCGGCATCCGGGATATCCGGGCCAAGTGCCTGCGCTCCAACAACCCCCAGAACGTGGTCTCCGCCACCTTTGAAGGCCTGAAGGCCCTCCGCGGTCCGGAAGAGGTGGCCAAGCTCCGGGGCAAGAGCGTGGAAGAAATTTTGGGTTAAGGAGGAGACGACACTATGGCTAAGTTGAATGTGAAGCTGGTCAAGAGCCTGAACGGTCGGCTCCAGAAGCACAAGGATACCGCCGCCGCGCTGGGTCTTCGCAAGATCGGAGACGCCACCGTGCAGCCTGACAATGCCGCTACCCGCGGCAAGATCGCCCTGATCGGTTACCTCCTTGAGGTCACCGAGGAAAAGTAAGGAGGCGCAACAATGAATTTGCATGATCTCTCCCCCGCCCCCGGCTCCACCCAGGTGGGGAAACGCAAGGGCCGGGGTCCCGGCTCCGGCAACGGCAAGACTGCCGGCCGCGGCCACAAGGGCCAGTGGGCCCGTTCCGGCGGCGGCGTGCGCGTGGGCTTTGAGGGCGGCCAGATGCCCCTGGCCCGCCGCGTGCCCAAGCGGGGCTTTAACAATATCTTTGCCAAGCCCCTGGAGGCCATTAACGTGGCCAGCCTGAACAAGTTTGATGACGGTGCTACCGTCAATGTCTGCGACCTGCTGGACAAGGGCATCCTCTCCAAGTGCGAGAACGGCGTGAAGGTGCTGGGGAACGGGACGTTGACCAAGAAGCTCACCGTGCGGGCCTCCGCCTTCTCCGCCTCCGCTAAGGAGAAGATCGAAGCGGCGGGCGGAAAGGCCGAGGTGATTTAATTGATCACGACCATCCGTAACGCCTGGAAGATCGAGGAGCTGCGCAAGAAGATCCTCTTCACGCTGTTCGCGTTGCTGATCTTCCGGCTGGGCTCGGTCATTCCCGTGCCCTTTATCAATTCCGACGCCCTGGCCGACGAGCTTGGCCGCCAGTCGGGCACCATCTTTGGCCTTTTGAACGCCATGAGCGGCGACGCCTTTGCCCAGGCGACGGTATTCGCCCTCAGCATCCAGCCCTATATCAACAGCTCCATTATCATCGAGCTGCTCTGCATCGCCATTCCCGCCTTGGAGCGCATGCAGAAGGAGGGCGGCGAGGAGGGCCGCAAGAAGATCGCGGCCATCACCCGGTACACCACCGTGGCCATTGCCATTCTCCAGGGCTTTGGCTACTTCACCCTGATCCGCAGCTGGGGATTGCTCAATCCCAGCGTGGGTATGCCCGGCTGGCTCATGGGCGTGATCATCGTCCTGGCCTTTACCGCGGGCTCCGCCTTCCTGATGTGGCTGGGTGAGCAGATCACCGAGTTCGGCATCGGCAACGGCATCTCCATGATCCTGTTTGCGGGTATCGTGGCCCGGGTGCCCAGCATGATCTCCAGCATGATCTCCGGCGTCAGCATCTGGAGCGAGGTCTCCAGCCAGGGCGCTGAGGCGGTCGTCTCCAACCTGACCCAGACCAGAGGCTATACCGCGGCCCAGGCTCAGAGCTATGTGGACTCCGCCATGCACCCGGTGATGATCCCCCTGTTTATCATCGGTATGCTGCTGCTGGTCATCTTCATCGTCTTCATCACCAATTCCGAGCGCCGCATCCCCGTGCAGTACGCCAAGCGGGTGGTGGGTCGGAAGATGTACGGCGGCCAGGCCACCCACCTGCCCATGAAGGTGAATATGTCCGGCGTGCTGCCCATCATCTTTGCCCAGTCCATCGCCTCTTTGCCCGCCACCATTGCCGCGTTTGCCGGCGTGACCAAGGACAGCGGCGGCTTCGGCGGCGGCTTCATGCGGGTGTTCGATTCCAGCGGCGTGGTCTACGCCATCGTCTACTTCCTGCTCATCGTGGGCTTTAGCTACTTCTACTCCTCCATCCAGTTCAACCCCATCGAGGTAGCTAACAACCTGAAGAACAACGGCGGCTTCGTTCCCGGCTTCCGTCCGGGCAAGCCCACCGCCGACTTCCTTCGCAAGGTGCTGAGCAAGATCACCATGTTCGGCGCGCTCTATCTGGCCGTCATCGCCCTGCTGCCCATCATCACCGGCAACATTATCGGCAACTCCGCCCTCTCTCTGGGCGGTACGTCGATCATCATCGTAGTGGGCGTGGCGCTGGAGACGGTGAAGGCCATGGAGGCCCAGATGCTCATGCGTCACTACAAGGGCTTCTTGGAGTAAGCGCCCATGAAGATGATTTTTCTGGGCGCGCCGGGGGCCGGCAAAGGCACCCAGGCCGACATTTTTGCCAAGCGTTTGAACATCCCCACCATCTCCACCGGCAACATTCTCCGCGCCGCCATTGCCGACGGCACCGAGACCGGTCTCAAGGCCAAGTCCTTTATGGACAAGGGCCAGCTGGTCCCCGACGAGGTCATTTTGAACATCGTCAAGGAGCGGCTGGAGCAGCCTGACTGCCAGAAGGGTTATATCTTGGACGGGGTGCCCCGCACCCTGGCTCAGGCCCAGGCCCTGGAGGATATGGGCGTCAAGTTCGACCAGGTGGTCTCCATTGAGGTGGCCGACGAGGTCATCGTCAAGCGCATGAGCGGCCGCCGGGCCTGCACCCAGTGCGGCGCCACCTACCATGTGGAGGCCGCGCCCCCCAAGGTGGAGGGCGTGTGCGACAAGTGCGGCGGAGCCCTGGTCCAGCGTGCCGACGACGCCGCCGAGACCGTGCTGGACCGCCTGAAGGTCTTCCATGAGCTCACCGAGCCCTTGAAGGACTTTTACGCCCAGCGTGGCCTTTTGAAGCTGGTGGACAATCAGCCCACCATTGAGGCCACCACCGCCGTCATCTGTCAGGCTCTGGGGCTGTAACGCCATGGAGATGATCTCACTCAAGACCCCCGAGGAGATCGAGCGGATGCGGGTGGCCGGACGCATCACGGCCCAGGCCAGAGCACTGGCCGGATCCCTGGTGAAGCCCGGCGTCAGCACCTACGAGATCGACCGGGAGGTCAAACGGTTCATCCAAAGCCACGGCGCCAAGCCCTCGTTTTTGGGGCTCTATGGCTTTCCCGCTTCCATCTGCGCCTCGGTGAACGAGTGCGTGATCCACGGCATCCCCTCCAGAAAGCAGGTGCTCCGAGAGGGGGACATCGTGTCGGTGGATGTAGGCGCCTTCGTCGGCGGTTTCCACGGCGACTGCGCCGCCACCTTCCTGTGCGGCAGCGTCTCTGACGAGGCTAAGCGGCTGGTGGACGTGACGAAGCAGAGCTTCTTTGAGGGCATCAAGCAGGCCAGACCGGGCAACCGGGTCCGGGACATTGGCGCGGTGGTCCAGAAATACGTGGAGTCCTTTGGCTTCAGCGTGGTCCGGGACTTTGTGGGCCACGGGGTGGGCCGGAAGATGCACGAACCGCCGGAGGTGCCCAACTACGGACCCGCCGGACACGGCGCACGGCTGACCCCGGGCATGGTCATCGCGGTAGAGCCTATGGTGTGCGCCGGGGACTGGCATGTGGAGAACCTGGACGGCAACTGGACCACCGTCACCGTGGACAGGAGCCTTGCCGCCCACTATGAAAACACCATTCTCATTACGCAGGGCGAAGCGGAGATCCTCACCGATCCTGGAGACGGTACGCTGTGACGTTACCGTAGGACAAAAGAGGATCCCAGCCGCCGGAAAAAGCGGCACAACGCAGCGCAATCGGGCGCGAAGCGCCTTGGCAAGGAGGAAATGAGATTTGGCAAAGGATGATATGATCGAAGTGGAGGGCGTGGTCACCGAGGCCCTGCCCAACACCACCTTTAAAGTGGACATCGGGAATGGACACATCATTCTCGCCCACATCTCCGGCAAGCTGCGGATGAACTTTATCCGTATCCTGCCCGGGGACAAGGTCACGGTCCAGATGTCGCCCTACGACGTCACCAGAGGGCGGATCACCTGGCGAACCAAATAACAGCCCGCAAGAAACATCAACGACCTTCCCAATCGGGGGACTTTGCTTACAAGCTCAAATTGCTCCGCCGGGAAGGGGCCATCAAGGCATTCATAAGGAGGTTTAACATGAAAGTCAGACCGTCTGTGAAGCCCATGTGCGAGAAGTGCAAGATCATCAAGCGCAAGGGCAAAGTCATGGTCATTTGCGAAAACCCCAAGCACAAGCAGAGACAAGGTTAAAAGGAGGGACAGAAAAGTATGGCTCGTATTGCTGGTATTGACTTGCCGAAGGACAAGCGCGTTGAGATCGGCTTGACCTATATTTTCGGCATCGGGCGCACCAGCGCCAACAAGATCCTGGCCGCCACAGGCATCGACCCCGACACCCGGGTGAAGGACCTGACGGAGGAGCAGGAAGCTGCCCTCCGTGAGGAGATCGGCAACCACTACACCGTGGAGGGCGACCTCCGCCGGAACGTGGCTCTGGACATCAAGCGGCTCACTGAGATCGGCTGCTACCGTGGCATCCGCCACCGCAAAGGCCTTCCGGTCCGGGGCCAGCGCTCCAAGACCAACGCCCGTACCCGCAAGGGTCCCAAGCGCACCGTGGCCAACAAGAAGAAGTAAGGAGGGAGAGAGAATATGGCTGCTACTACGAAAGGCAAGAAGACGACCCGTCGTCGTCGCGAACGCAAGAATATCGAGAAGGGCGCGGTCCACATCCGCTCTTCCTTCAACAACACCATGGTCACTGTGACCGATACCCAAGGCAACGCCATCTCTTGGGCTTCCTCCGGCGAGATGGGCTTCCGGGGCTCCCGGAAGTCTACCCCCTTCGCCGCGCAGACCGCCGCTGAGACGGCCGCCAAGGCCGCCATGGAGCATGGCCTGAAGAGCGTGGAGGTCTTTGTCAAGGGCCCCGGCCAGGGCCGTGAGGCCGCCATCCGGGCGCTCCAGGCCGTGGGCCTGGAGGTCACCCTGATCAAGGACGTGACCCCCATTCCCCACAACGGCTGCCGTCCGCCTAAGCGCCGCCGCGTGTAATAGCAAAGGAGGAATTGAGTTAATATGGCTAAGAATATGCAGCCTGTAGCCAAGCGCTGCAAGGCTCTGAATGTTTCTCCCGCCGCTATGGGATACGCCAAGAAGCAGACCAACCGCAACCCCAAGGGTCAGATGCGCCGCAAGCAGAGCGAGTACGCCATGCAGATGAACGAGAAGCAGAAGGTCAAGTTCGTCTACGGCATCATGGAAAAGCAGTTCCGCGCTTACTATGAGAAGGCCGCTCGCGCCGAGGGCATGACCGGCGAGGTGCTGCTGACCACCATCGAGCGCCGCCTGGACAACGTGGTGTACCGCCTGGGCTTTGCCATGACCCGCCGCGAGGCTCGTCAGAGCGTCAACCACGGCCACTTCACCGTCAACGGTCGGAAGGTGAACATCCCCTCCTACCTGGTGAAGCCCGGCGATGTGATCGAGGTCAAGGAGTCCAGCCGGGACAGCGTCCGCTTTAAGCGCTTCACCGGCGAGGACGCCCCCATCTTTGCCACTCCTAAGTGGCTGAGCCGTGAGAAGAACGCCCTCAAGGGCACCGTCGTCCAGATGCCCGCCCGGGACGACATCGATATGCCTGTTGAGGAGCACCTTATCGTCGAGCTCTATTCCAAGTAATAAGCTCCCCTCGATTCGTTTTTATCAACTGCTGAAGAAGGAGGGTCACACACGATATGGTAGAAATCGAGAAGCCCCGCATTGAGTGTATCGAAAACCCCAGCGAGGAGTTTCACGGCAAGTATATCGTCGAGCCCCTGGAGCGCGGCTACGGCACCACCCTGGGCAATTCCATGCGCCGTATCCTGCTCTCCAGCCTGCCCGGCGTGGCGGTCACCGCGATCAAGATCGCCGGCGTCCAGCATGAGTTCTCCACCATCCCCGGCGTTACCGAGGACGTGACCGAGATCGTGCTGAATGTCAAGAGCATCATCGCCAAGCTGCACAGCGAGGGCGCCAAGACTGTCTATATCGAGGCTGCCGGCCCCTGCGAGGTCACTGCCGGCGACATCAAGGCCGACGGCGAGGTGGAGATCCTGAATCCCGAGCTCCACATCGCCACCCTGGGCCCCGACGCCAACCTGAACATGGAGCTGACGCTGAACCACGGCCGGGGCTACGTCCCCGCCGACCGCAACAAGCCCCAGCAGTCCATCATCGGCGTCATTCCCGTGGACAGCGTCTACACACCGGTCAAGAAGGTCAACTACACCGTGGAAAACACCCGCGTGGGCGACGCCACGGACTTTGACAAGCTGACCCTGGAGGTCTGGACCAACGGCGTCATCTCCGCCCGGGACGCCGTCAGCCTGGGCGCTCGTATCCTCTGCGACCACTTTGTGCTCTTCACCGACCTCTCCGAGACCATGGGCTCCAAGTCCACGGTGGTGGAGAAGGCGGACACCCAGCGCGACAAGGTGCTGGAGCTGACCATCGAAGAGCTGGACCTCTCTGTCCGTAGCTTTAACTGCCTGAAGCGGGCCAACATCAACACGGTGGAGGATCTGATCTCCAAGACCGAGGACGAGATGATGAAGGTGCGCAACCTGGGCCGCAAGAGCTTGGAAGAGGTCATGAACAAGCTGGCTATGATGGGATTGTCCCTGGCCAGCGAAGAGAACTGAGAAACCCCAATATCGGAGGTGTTAAACGATGCGTAAACTTGGCAAGCCCACCGACCAGCGCATGGCCATGCTGCGTCAGCTGACCACCGAGCTGCTGGATCACGGTAAGCTCGAGACCACCGCCAGCCGCGCCAAGGAGGTCGCTCCCATCGCTGAGGAGATGATCACCCTGGCCAAGAAGAGCGGCCTGGCCAACTACCGTCAGGCTCTGAGCTTCATCACCCGTGAGGATGTGGCTCACAAGCTCTTTGGCGAGATCGCCCAGAAGTACGCCGACCGCAACGGCGGCTACACCCGGGTGGTCCTCACCGGCCCCCGCCGCGGCGACGCCGCTGAGATGGCCATCGTCGAGCTGGTCTGAGCCCGAAGCGCGTAAAACCAAAACCCCAGCCTGCTTAGCAGGCTGGGGTTTTATTTTTTGTTTCAAGCGGCGTTTTGGCAAATCATACCGAGTCAAGGGGCCGCATATCCAAAAGCCGGATGTCCATACTAAGGATTGTCAATACAGAAAAAAGGCAGGAGGAATCCCCTTGATGAAAGCAACTGGCGTCGTAAGACGCATCGACGATCTTGGCCGCATCGTCATTCCCAAAGAGATCCGCCGCACCATGCGCATCCGCGAGGGCGACCCGCTGGAGATCTTCACGGATAAGGACGGCGGCGTGGTATTTAAGAAGTACAGCTTGATGGGCGGCCTCAGCGATTTCGCCGGGCAGATGTGCGAGACCCTGTCCAAGCTCTCCGGCCTCACCGCCGTCATCACCGACCGCGACAGCGTGCTCTCTGTCTCCGGCGCCTGCCGCAAGGAGCTCAGCGAGCGCTCTGTCAGCGAGGAGCTGGAGAAGATCATGGAGGGGCGGCAGCTCTATGTGGTCCAGGACGGTCAGAGCCAGGTGGCTATCTGCCGCGACAGCGAGCAGTACCGGGCCATGGTGTGCGCCCCCATCCTCTCCGGCGGCGACGTGCTGGGCTCGGTCCTCTTTGTCCAGGAGGAGGGCAAGACCGCCGGCGACGCCGAGGTAAAGATGATCCAGACCGCCGCCGGCTTTTTAAGCCGGCACATGGAGGCATAAGAAGCGCGAGGGTAGGCGCGCCGCCGGGCTTGGAGCCGACCAGCCGCACAGCCGTTGGCGACAGAATGGAGCCTTACGGATGTGGCGTGCCCCTTGCGGGTACACGGCAAAAACAGGCTGGGCGTAGCCCAGCGGCATTTTGCCAAGGGCGGCAAAAGAGCCGGCGAAAGCGTGCCCAACCCGAGCGTGACAGCCCCCGGCACTTCGGTAAACCTCCAAAAGGCGATAAGTGCAGTTTTTCGGCATTTATCGCCTAATTTTTATGTAAACAGCGAGTTTTGTCGAACGATTTTCTCTCGTTTTTGCGATTTCCATCTTGCGGGAACTGTAAAAATATGGTATATTTACTCCACCGGACAGGGACCAGACCGAGTATTCTCCGCCGGGGAAAATTGGCGCGGCCCTGGCCGCCGGAAAAGAGGGAAAACGACATGGAACAGGATTTGGTGATCGTACTGGGCGACGCCTCCCAGGACTTCCAAGAGGCCTTGAGTGAAGCCATCCGGCAGGAGCCGGGAATGCGTCTGGCGGGGGTGACGGGAGACGGACAGGAGCTTTTGGAGCTGGTTCGCAGCCAGCGGCCTGACGCGGTGGTGATGGACTTGGTACTGACGGGGTTGGACGGGTTGGAGGTCCTTTCCCAGCTTCAGCAGATGCCCCAGCGGCCTCAGGTGTTGGTGGCCTCCGCCTTTCTCCACGAAGGGCTGGTGAGTCAGGTCCAGAGCTGCGGCGCGGCCTACCTGATGCCCAAGCCCTGCCGGGCGGTGACAGTGCTGGAGCGGGTGCGGCAGCTGGTCATGGGAGCGGCGCCCCAGGACGCCGCCCTGAGCCCCGGCTCGGAGAGCCTGGAGCTGCGTGTAACGTCCATCATCCATGAGATCGGCGTCCCTGCCCATATCAAGGGCTATCAGTACCTTCGGGAGGCCATCCGTCTGGCGGTGGAGGACATGGAGGTCATCAACGCCGTCACCAAGGTGCTCTATCCCACCGTGGCCAAGCGCTTTGGCACCACCCCCAGCCGGGTAGAGCGGGCCATCCGCCACGCCATCGAGGTGGCCTGGGACCGGGGCGACCTGGAGACGTTGCAAAAGTACTTCGGCTACACCGTATCCAACGCCAAGGGCAAGCCCACCAATAGCGAGTTCATCGCCATGATCGCCGACCGCCTCCAGCTCCAGCGCAAGGAAGGATAAAAGCAAATTTTGAAAAAACAAAACACTCTCCGTTGACTTTTAGCTGTTGTCAACGGAGAGTGTTTTTGCGTTGCGGCGGCATGGCGTGGCCCCCAGTCCTATGCTTTTGTTATCTCTCTATTCCGTCAACGATTGGAGGAAAACTGTAAGCAACTGCAAAGCTGTCTCCCTATCTTTGGGAGAACAGGAATTAAGGCGGGCCAGAATTTCGTCCTGCCGCATGGTCGCTGTTTCATTGTCTGCGGTCAGAATTTCGTCCGGGGTAATGTGGAGCGCAGCGCAAATCTTTATGACAGTTTCCACCCGCATATTGACTGAGCCGCGCTCGATGTCAGCATAGGCGCGGGACGATAATCCCGCAGCCTCCGCAACCTCCATTTGCGTCAATCCGGCTTTTTTGCGTATCGCCAAAATTTTGCCGCCGATTTTATAGGTATCGGATAGTAACATGCCGCAGCCCCTCCTTTGTTCCCTTTAATGGGAATTATAGTTCCTATTTTCCTTGACAGACAGGAGGTATAATGGCATAATTGTAGGAAGAATAGCTCCTGTTTTGCGTATGGGGGAAAGTTTACGGATCACGCAACAGACTTGATAGTACAACATCAAAAAGAGAGAGGTGGGGAAATTGGAGATTGTCAGCATTATCAAATACGAAGGCGACAACAGCATATTTGTATGGAAATACCCGAAGGAGGATTTTAGCACCGAGAGCCAGTTGATTGTCCACGAAAGCCAAGAGGCCGTCTTTTTCCTTAATGGACAACCGCTAGACCTGTTTGGCTCAGGACGGTATACCCTGGAGACGGCCAACATTCCCATCCTGCAAAAACTGAAAAATATCCCAACCGGCGGTGTGTCCCCCTTTCATTGCGAGGTCTACTTTGTCAACAAGGTCGAGCAAATGGCTATCCGCTGGGGCACGGACAGCAAAATTCAGTACCTGGAGCCTACCTATGGTTTTCCCCTCTCCATTGGGGCCAACGGGGAAATGAGCTTGCGGGTGCAGGACGCAAAAAAGCTGCTGGTCAACCTGGTGGGCACCGAGCGGGACTTGTCCCAGGAAAAGCTGGTGAGTTATTTCCGGGCCTTTCTCATGGCGCGGGTCAAGACCTATATCGCCCAGGTGATGAAATCCAACGCCATCAACATCTTTGAGATCGACGAGCATTTGCTTGAATTTTCAAATGCTCTGCGGGAAAAGTTACAGCCCGACTTTGCGGACTACGGTATCTCGCTGGAGCGTTTCTTTGTCACCGCCATTGCAAAGCCAGACGGCGAAACACAATACGAGAAATTCAAGGAGCTCCACTTCCGGCAGTACGCCGATGTAGCCGAGGCCCAGCTCCATCAAAAGACGGCGGTGATCGAAGCCCAGACCGAGGCCCAGAAAACCGTGATCGCCTCCCAAGCCGCCGCCACAAAGCGGGCGCAGGAGGGCTACACCTACCAGCAAGAGCGGGGCTTTGATGTGGCCGAGCGGGTGGCGGACAATGAAGCCGTGGGCCAGTTTACCAACATGGGCGTTGGCCTTGGCACAATGGCCGGAGTTGGCGGGGCCGTGGGCGGTGTGGTCAGCGGAGCGATCCAAGGGGCCTTTACCGGAACACAGCAGCCGCCGCAAGGGCCAGCTGCCCATTTCTGCGAAAGCTGCGGCGCACCCCTCCAGCCGGGAACTGCCTTTTGTGAAAACTGCGGTGCGCCCATTGCGGCAAAGGCCGCCTGTCCCCAATGTGGATATGTGTTTGAGCGTCCCGGCAAATTCTGCCCCAAATGCGGGGCAAAGCGGGAGGGACAGTAAATGAGCAAGAAAATTGTTGTGACAGTGTGGCTCCTGGGGCTAGCGCTGGCAAACCTTCTTTTGTTTGTGCTGGAGCGCGGAATGACGCCGACCTTCTGGATCACGCTGGTCTTTGTGTGGGTGACGTTCCTCTCCACTCTGGTATTTCAGATATACCTGGCGAAGCAGTCCCAGACGCCTGACGATGGATTTTTACATATCCCGGCCTTTATGGTGTCCCTGATCTATGCGGTCGCGCAGATCCCCATTAGTATCATCTTTGCTCTTGGTTCAGCGGAGATCCCCGCAAAGGTAGCCCTTCTCATTCAAGGCGTGTTGCTGATCGCCGCTTGGGCCGTTGCTTTACTCAGCCTAGGTGGAAATGATCATATTCAAAAAGTTAACAGCAGGCAGAAGGATCATCATACAGAATTGTGAGGAATCAAGATGAAGCATAGAGGCATGGGAGAAACTTCGTTTATGAAAAAGGGGGGGTATGGCCCTCTAAGCCAATTTAAGCGGGGTGAACCCTTTCGGAAGAGTACGCTAGAGAGGCAGTTTGGGATGGACTTGGTGAATGAGGCCATTCAACTCCACTTGATTGAAATTAGGCCAAATTATCAGGATATGAGCGAAGAATACCTTTACATCACAGAAAGAGGCATTGAAATTCGTGATAATTGAGGAGGAAAAGAAATGAAGCAGCTCACTTGCGAAATGTGCGGAAGCACAGATTTGGTCAAGCAGGACGGAATGTATGTATGCCAATCCTGCGCGACAAAGTATTCTGTGGAAGAGGCTAAAAAGCTAATGATCGAGGGCACAGTCGATGTGTCGGGCAGTGAGGTGAAAATCGACAGTTCCAAACAGCTTGAAAATCTCCGAACGCTTGCCCACCGCGCTCAGGAATCAAGCGACAGCAAATCTGCCGCCAAGTATTTCGAGGAGATTTTGCTTGCAGACCCAGATGATTGGGAGGCAAATTTCTACTCTGTGCTATATTCGTCGTTCAACTGCACACTTGGACAGATGGGACAATCCGCGCTGCGTGTGGGTAATTGCCTTGATTCGGTATTCGCGCTGATCGTTCAACAATATTCAGCGGAAAAAATCGCCCAAGAACAGAGCATTGCCGATTTAGACGATGAAAACTCCAGGGTCATCGTTGAGGAACTACGTAAGGTCAAAGTAAAAAACGCCTATATGGATGTGTTTAACAGAACGGTAAATTTTGCTACCATGCTTGTTTCAAATATGACTGGCCACATGGGATCAACTGATGAAATGATAAATGAGAGCATCAACAAGTGGCATGTGCCCCTGGCGCAGACGGTCGTCATGTTGGGGGATGGCTTGATTCGGTATTTTGAGGATTTCGATACGGCCGAAAAAGCTTATGGCATGGGTACAATGATGGCAAAGATTCTCTCACGTACGTCAGCGGGAAGGGAAATGTTGAAAGTGGTCAACAATAGAATGGCTGAGTTGCTGGACTTGAAGAGGAACAAAGAGCAGAAAAAAGTTGAGGCGTATTGGGCAGAGCACGCCGAAGAAAAAGCTGACCTGGAACAAGAAAAGGCCTCGTTGAACCAGCTGGTCAAGGAAGCTGAGGCGCAATTCCAGGCCATACCAGAACACGCAGTTGCCAAAGAACTTACATCAAAGATCAATGCATTGAACGCGGAACAAAAAGGATTGGGGCTGTTTAAGTCAAAAGAACGCAAGGCGCTCCAAGAGCAGATCGACGCTTTGAGCACAGAGTTAAGTAGTGTTCAAGAGCACATACGCAAGGCCAAGGACGAAACTGTGAAAAGAACAGACTCTTGGCAGATACGGATCCAAAGGATCGGCGTAGTCTTATCCTCTGTGCCACAGTAAAGCAATGGGCCGGGAGATCGCTCTCCCGGCCCCTACTTTATTATGCCCAGGTATTTGTAGATCGTTGTCCGGCTCAGATCGCGCACCCTGGCATTGACGTAAAAGAGGAACGAAACCGTTCCTCTTTTCTTTTCGTCTAAAATAAAGTATAATAGTGGCAACAAAAAACGCTGAAAGGGGGCCTTGCGCGTGGGAGCGATCGGTTTGGATACGCCGCTGAGGGTGTTTCCTGGCGTGGGGCCTACCCGGGCCAAGGCCCTTGCCAAGCTGGGGCTGTCCACCGCGGAAGACCTGCTGCGGTTTTACCCACGCCGCTATGAGGACCGGCGGACCGTCTGGCCCATCGCCCAGGCGCCGGTGGGGGTGGACTGCTGCGTGAAGGTCACCGTCACCAAGCCGGCCAGCCTGTCCCGCATCCCCGGCGGGCGGCAGATCGTCCGTTGCACCGTCAGCGACGACACCGCCGCGCTGGAGCTGACCTTTTTCAACCGGCCCTTTGTGCAGAAGACCCTGCGCACCGGCCAGAGCTACATCCTGTTTGGCAAGATCGATCTCTTTGGCGGGCGGCGGCAGATGGTGAACCCCACCGTCGAGGATGCTGCCCACCCCAAGCTGGCGGGGACCATCGTGCCCTGCTATCCGCTGACGGCGGGGCTTTCCAACACCCAGCTGATCGGCTGGGCCCGGCTGGCGGTGGAGGGCTGTCTGGCTCAGCTGGCCGAGACCCTGCCCGAGGAGGTCCTGACCGCCCAGGGCCTGCCCGGGGTCCGGGAGGCCGCCAGACAGCTGCACTTCCCCAGGGACATGGAGGCCCTGGACGCCGCCCGGCGGCGGATGGCCTTTGAGGAGTTTTTCTATCTGACCGCTGGCCTCGGCGTTTTGCGTAAGCGCCGGGAGACCGACCGGGGCACGCCGCTGAACGACGGCGACTGCAAGGATTACGAGGACCTGTTGCCCTTTGCCCTCACCGGGGCCCAGCGCCGGGTCATCGGCGAGTGCGCCACCGACCTCTCTACCGCCGTGCCCATGAACCGCCTGGTACAGGGGGACGTGGGCTCGGGCAAGACGGCCATTGCCGCTTTTTGTCTCTGGCGGGCGGCCAAAAGCGGCGCTCAGGGCGCGCTGATGGCCCCCACCGAGCTGCTGGCCCACCAGCACTATGAGACTCTTAAGGCCCTGCTGGAGCCCGCCCATGTGGTGGTGGCCCTGCTGACCGGTTCCCAGCCTGCCGCGGAGAAAAAGGCCATCCATGCCGCGCTGGCCAACGGCGACATCCAGGTGGTGGTGGGCACCCACGCTTTGCTGAGCCAGGGGGTGAGCTTCCAAAAGCTTGCCCTGGCGGTGGTGGACGAGCAGCACCGCTTCGGCGTGGAGCAGCGTTCCGCCCTGGCGGCCAAGGGGCAGCACCCCCATCTGCTGGTCCTCTCGGCCACGCCTATCCCCCGGACGCTGGCTCTTATTTTGTACGGCGATCTGGACGTGTCCATCCTGGACGAGCTGCCGCCGGGGCGCACGCCGGTGGAGACCTATTTGGTCACTGAGGCCTACCACCCCCGGCTCTACAGATTTATCGACAAGCTGGTGGACCAGGGCCGGCAGGTCTATATCGTCTGCCCCGCGGTGGAGGAGAGCGAGGCCGCCGAGGGGGACCCCACGCTGAAGACGGTGACACAGTACGCCAACCATCTGGCCAAGGCGGTCTTTCCTCGTCGGAACGTGGCCTTTGTCCACGGCAAAATGAAGGCCCAGGAGAAGGAGGCGGTCATGGCCGCTTTTGCCCAGGGCCAGGTCCAGATCCTGGTGTCCACCACCGTGATCGAGGTGGGGGTGGATGTCCCGAACGCGGCGCTGATGGTGGTGGAAAACGCCGACCGCTTTGGTCTTTCCCAGCTCCACCAGCTCAGGGGCCGGGTGGGCCGGGGCAAGCACCAGTCCTACTGCGTTCTGGTTTCAAATAACCGTAACGAGGAGACACGGGCCAGGTTAAAAGCCCTGTGCGCCACCACCGACGGCTTTGCCATTGCCCAGGCTGACCTGGACTCCCGTGGTCCTGGCGACTTCTTTGGCGCCCGGCAGCACGGCCTGCCCCAGCTCCACTCCGCCAGCCTGGCCGCCGACGTGCGCCTCATTCAGCAGGCACAGCGCGCCGCCCAGGACCTGCTGGCTGCCGATCCGGCCCTGGACAGGCCCGAGCACAGCATGATGTGGCCCCGGCTGCGGCAGCTATTTTCCGAGAACCCGGATATTTTCAATTGAGCCGGGGCGAAAAAATTACCACCGTGGCTTTTCAACATTTTTCGTGACATTCTCTGGGGGCTATGCTATACTTTTATAGATATGTAAGCACCTTCCACCAATAACGATTTGATAAAGGGTGATCTGGATATGAAAAACGGTTGGAAACGTCTGGCAAGCGCCCTGCTGGCCGGGGCGCTGAGCGTGTCGCTGGCGGTCCCCGCCTGGGCTGAGGAGCCCGCGGCAACAGAGAGGAGCGCGGCGGAGGAGAGCGCCCAGCCCTTCTCCATCACCGTGGGCGATTACGTCCCCGACATGGCCGGCCATGAGAACATCCAGGCGGGAGGGACCTATACCCTCATCGCGTTGCCGGTCAGCGTGGCCAAGAACGGTGGGGACGCGGATGTGTCTACCCTGACCCCCGCTGAGCTGCTCTCCGCGGCGGGTCAGGCCATGTATATCGGCTCGGCTGTGGCCGAGCGGGACGGGTATGTGGCTTTCCGTAACGTGCGCCTCCGGACGGCGGACGCGGTGGTCTATTACGTCACCGGTCCCAACCTGCCCACGCCCCTTTACGAGTCCACCAACGACTTTACCAGCGCCGTCGGCTCTATCGTCACCGACTCCGCCGACCATTCCGCCACCATCACCCTGGTGGACGCCAAGACCGGTTATGCCTACGCCAATGCCGCCCAGGCCGACGGCGACGGCGACTATTTCTTTGAGCAGATGGCCCCGGGCACCTACAATCTGCGGGTGACAAAGCCTGGCTACCTGCCCACCGACCGCGCTGCCGTGGAGATCCCGGACAGCAAGGAGACCATCCTTGCCCCCCTGGACCTCTCCTCGGGGGTCAAGGGCCTGTTCCGGGTGGGTGACGTCACCGGCGACGGCGCGCGGAACATGGACGACCTGGCCGCGCTGCTGCTCTACTTTGGCCGCCCCGACGCCGTACCCGCCGATTACACCGCCGATCTCAACGGCGACGGCGCCGTGGACAAGCTGGACAGCGATCTGCTCCTCACCGCCGCCGCCAAGCCCGATCCCAAGGACATCACCACCGGCACGGCCACCAACGTCACCGGGGCCAAGCTGACAGCGCGCGACTCCGGCGCCGCCGCTGACGCCAGCCAGCGCTACCTCTCCATCGGCGTGGACACCACCGCCACCGTCACCGCCGCCGCCTTTTCCCTCACCTTCCCCCTGGACGCGGTCCAGCCGCTGAACGCCAAGGGCGGTCTGATCTCCCCGGTGGACGGCTCGGGCGTTGCCAGCTGTCTGGTCCCCACCAGCGGCGTGGAGGCCAGGCTGGTACGCTGGCAGGTCGCCGGCGGTTACGCGACCCTCTCCTTCGCGCTGACCTGCGCCGCGCCCAAGGCGGCGGGAGAGCTGGCTAAGTTCTACTACCGTCCTGTATCCGGCTCCACCAACCGGTTCTATGACGGGGTCTTCGCCCTGGACCAGGCCGCCGGCGTGGTGGGCAAGGACACCGTGGTCACCCAGTATGAGCTGACCTATCCCGGCCAAGACAGCGCCGTGATCACCAGCCTTTCCATTGACCAAGTTGACGCCACCCTGACCATCCCCGCCGCCGGACACACCGCTGTGCTGGCCCTGACGGCCACCGGCGTGGATCAAGACGGTACGGAATATCCCGACCTGACCGGGATCGTGTGGACCGTGGCCGACGAAAGCGGCCAGGCCCCGGACTGGGCCAGCGTGGACGGAGGACTGCTCACTGTTACTGACGCCGCTGTGCCCGGTGACATCACCGTCATTGCCGCCCGGGGCGATGTGGTATCCGCGCCGCTGACGGTGACGCTGGAAAACGAGGCGCCCAGGGCGGACACACTTGTGGTGGAGCCTGTGGGGGACGCCGCCGCGCTGACGGTGGTTGCCGGAGCGAGCGGCCAGCTGACCTTCTCCGCCACGGTCTATGACCAATATGGTGGGGAGATGGAGGCCACTGAGGGCATTACCTGGTCCCTCTCCGGCCATCCCGACGGCGTCAGCGTGGATGAAGACGGCATTCTCACCGCCGACTGCGCTACGCTGGCCGCCAACCCAGGCGGCTACCGCTTTACTCTCCACGCCCAGGCCCTGGGACTTAGCCAGGGCGTTCTGGTCACGCTGGTGGTGGAGCCTCAGCTGGGACAGCTGGTCATCGCCGGCCCGGACAGCGCCATCATCCCCGATAAGGAGAGCGTGGACACCGAGTTGGAATATACGGTGGCTGCCCTGGACAAGCAGGGCAATCCCATGGAGCTGTCGGCGGATGATATTTCCGGCTTTTCCGTGACTCCCGCGGACCAGGGCGTAGAGGCCGGCAAGGGTCTGGACGGGCGCTTTACCGTTACGGTTTCCCCCGCGGCGCAGACCGGGGAATACACCATCACCGCCGTCCAGGGCGACGTGGAGGGCAGCTACACGCTGACCTTGACCCAAGCCCCGGACTATACCGCTATCCGCGCCCATCTGGAGGCAGAGGGCGGCGGAGCGTACACGGCGGTGGATGGAGAGGGCCTTACTGTGGCCCTCCAGGCCGTGCTGCTGGACGCCGACGGCGACATTTCCACTAGCCAGCCTGAGGCGTGGGACTGGTCGGTCTCACCCGAACTGACGGGTGTGGAGCTGACTCCCGGCAGCGACGGCGCGGCGACGCTGGAGCTGCTCGATTCCGTGCAGCCGGGGCAGTACCGCTTTGCCGTCACCGCCGCCGACTCGACCAGCGGCCTCAGCGTGACCTTGCCCATCACCGTGGAGGTGCAAAGCGCGCTGGCTTCGCTGGAGTTGACCGCGCCGGAGAGCCTGGCCATCCCGGAGACCGGGGCGGCGGAACACGCCCTGGCCGTCAATGGCTATGACAGGCTGCACAGCGCCGTGAGCAATCTGGAGGACCTGGTGTGGAGAGTCACCGACAAGGCCACCGGCCAGGAGGCCGTGGGCGTGGAGGTCCAGGCCCAGACCCGCCGCCTTGTGATCCGCTCCACCGCCGTGCCGGGCGAGGTCACCATCCAGGTGAGCTCCGCGGACGGCTCTGTGACCGCCTCGGCGGACGTGAAGCTGACCCCGGCAGGCACCAGCACCGGATTTTTGACCCTCTACCAGAGCGTGACCCTGGACACGCAGAGCCTTGCCGAACAGGAAGCCCACCACACCGAGACCTTTACCCTGAAAGAGGGACAGACGCTGCGGGTGAGCTACACGGCCATGCTGGTAGACCAGACCACCGGCTCGGCCACCCCGGTCCCCGCCGGGGACGTGAAGTGGCTGGGCGCGGGCAACGCCTTTGAAGTGGATGAAAACGCCGAGAGCGGCGTCTATACCGGCAAGGTCACCGCCGTCTACCAGGGCCAGTCCGCCTCGGCGACCGTGACAGCCACCCTCTATCCCAACATTACTGGGCTTGCCCTGGACTTTGGCGGCGGCGCGGACCGGCCGCCCTATATCCTGGCTGTGCCCAGCAAGGGTTCCAGGCTCTATCCCGCCACTGTGATGGCCCAGATCGTCCGTTCCGGTGTGGAGCAGACCGTACCCATCGCCAGCCTGGGCCTTGCCGACTACGATATCCAGTTGTTTACGGCCCTGACCGGCCTTTACGCCGAGCTTGACAGGGAGAAGGGGATCTTGAACTTCACCGTAGATCCCGCCGCCATCCAGAATCCCACAGCCCCGCCCACCGACGGCACCTCGGATATTCGCTTTATCGAGCTTTATCTGGATTACTTCCCCGACGAGACACTCTGCTCTGAGTCCATGGACCTCTACCTGGAGCCCGAGACCGCCCGCGCGGCCTCGGCCATGTTGCGCCGGGGCACGGGGACCGGCGTCTCCTTTGCCTTTGGAACGCCCAGGCCCGGAGAGGGGACCACCGCCGCGGCGGGCACGCTTTCTAACTGCTACGCGCTGGAGCTACTGGACCAGTATGGCAGCCCCATTTCCGGCCAGGTCACCTGGTCCCTCACCGGTCCTGCCGAGGTGGTCAGCCCCACCGGCGGACGCGTCTCCATTGTCGAGCCGGGTGAGGCGATCGAACAGGCATATCCCAGCTACGCCAGCATCCGCCGCCTGCGGATCGCCCCCGACTGTCCGGAGGGACATTATGAACTGACCCTCACGGCCAAGAGCGGCGATATGACCTGTGTGCTGCCCATCGATCTGACGGTGACCGGACCCATTACCGCCCAGGATCTGACCATGTCCCTCTCCGGCGAGGGACGGGTGATCATTCCGATGTACTACGCCCAGTACAATAGCGCCACGGTGAACACCAAGGCCAACACCACCGAATATACCGCCATTTTGAAGACCGCCTTCGGCGGCGAGCTGGATCTGATGGAGGGCTATTCCCTGACTTGGACGGTGACAGATCCCAGTGGCAAGACGCCCGCCGGCGTGTCCATTGCCGCCACTCGGGGCACTGCCTCGGCCACGGTGAGCGTGGCGCGTACCGCTCAGCCCACCGGCGTAGCCGACGCCTCCAAGCACACCGTCACCGCCACCCTCCGGGACGCCCAGGGCACAGTCTTTGCCGAGGCCTCCGCGCTGTTGGAGTTGAACCGCAGCGCCTCGGTGCCTACGCTGATGTCCCTTCGCAAGCGGGGCGAAACCACCAACGTGACCTCCGCGTCCTTTGCCATGGCCGCCGACGCCACCGAGACGAAGACCCAGGACTATACCTTCCATCTCCTGGATCAGTATAACGACCTGGCGGCGCTGAAGTTCCGCAAGGAGGTCAAATGGTCCTTGACCAACGCCGACCGAAGCGGCGTGACCCTCCAGGTCCTTAAGGATAGCGAGGGCGTGCCCTACGCCCGGATCACCGTGGCGAACCCCGGCTATTCGGTGAATAAGACCGTTACCCTTACCGCGTCCATCACCATCGTGGAGGAAAAGGCTCCCTCCGGACGCCAGACCATCAGCTACGCTCTGCCCATGCGCATCACCATTGGCTCCAGCGGCGGCGGTGGCGGCGGAGGAGGTGGCGGCGGCCTGGGCGACGACACCGGTGGCGCCCCGGCCAGGATCGCCATCAACGGCAACACCAGCGTGACCACCACCCAGGGCAAGGCGACCACAGCCAGCTATTCCGCCACACTGCGGGACGCCTCGGGCAAGACCTGCGCCAGCTCCTACAACAGCAGTGTTACCTGGTCTTCCACCATCCCCGCCGGGTCGGGCATCACCTTCAATAGCTCCACCCATGTCCTCACCGTCCCCAACACGGTCAAGGCAGGGACCTACACAGTCACCCTCACCGCCAAATATGGCACACGCCTTACCGCGACACGAACGGTAACGGTGACGGTAAGCGCCTCCAGCGGCACGCCCGCCAAACTGACCATCGGCGGCAATACCTCCATTGCCGCCACCCAGGGCACTGCCGCCAGCTATACTTACACCGCAAACCTGACCGACGCCGCCGGCACGGCCTGCCCGGCTACCGAGGTCAGCAAGGTCACATGGTCCGTTACCGGAGCTGCCTCGGGCATTACTTTCAACACGACCACCCGGACCCTGAGCGTTCCGGCTACGGTGCCGGTAGGGACCTATCAGGTCATCCTCACCGCGAAATACGCGCCTACGAATCTGAGCGCGTCGGCCACGGTGAATATTACCGTCTCCAGCAAGCAAACTGCCGCCGTCGCCGGGCCTACCATCGTGCCTACCATGACCGCTACCGGCACGGCGGGCAGCGTGAGTTTGAACGCTACCCAGGAGAAGGCCATGACCGATTATACCGCCGCCGGCGGGACGATCACCTTGGCGCCCACCGGGCCCACCAACCTGACCTCCGCCACCGTCAATGTCACCTCCGCCACCGTCAAGACCATGGCGGGGAGGAACCAGTCGCTGAAGGTGCAGACGTCTCTTGGCACGGTGGTGCTGCCCGCCCAGGCGTTGACGGCGCTGACCGGGCAGGGAGGAAACAATGTGTCGGTAACGGTAGCCGCCGACCACGGCGTGGTGAAGGTCACCTTTGCCTGCGGCTATGAATCGGCCTCGCTGCCGGGCAGCATCGCCCTAAGGGTGCCCACCACGGGCAATGTTGCGGTGCGGACGCTGTCCGACGGCAGCAAGGATGTGATCAAGAAGGCTGTGGTGAGAGACGGCGCGGTGGTGGCCTATGTGTCCGGCACCACCCAGCTGGAGCTAGAGACCCGGCAGCCCACCTTCTCCGACACCCAGAGCCACTGGGCCAAGGACGCCATCAGCTTCACCGCCGCCCGGGAGCTCTTTAACGGCACCTCTGCCACCACCTTCTCTCCCAACGCCACCATGACCCGCTCCATGCTGGTCACCGTGCTCCACCGTCTGGAGGACACGCCCGCCGCCGAGGCCGCCAGCTTTGCCGACGTGCCCGCGGGGCAGTGGTATACCACCGCGGTGGACTGGGCCAACGCCAAGGGGATCGTTCAGGGCACCGGCACGGGCTTTGCCCCGGACGGCTCCATCACCCGGGAGCAGCTGGCCACCATTCTGTACCGCTATGTGGGCTCGCTGGGCCTGTCCACCGGGCAGAAGGGCTCGCTGAGTGCCTTCTCCGATCAGGGCAGGGTGAGTACCTGGGCCCAGGACGCGGTGCAGTGGGCCGTGGGCACGGGGCTCATCAACGGCAAGTCCGACGGGCGCTTGGACCCCGCGGGTAACGCGACCCGGGCTGAGGTGTCCACCATCCTTCAACGGCTCATCAGTAACGTCCTGGTCCCCGCGGTGTAACGAAAGGAGATGGCTGATATGAAACGGTGTTTTAAGGCGCTGGGCGCCTTTTCCCTGACTCTGGCCCTGGCTTTGACGCTGTGGGCCTCACCTCTGGGCGCTGTGGCCCAGGCCGCCGAGGACGAGTACGAGGGCGAGTACGCGGGCTATTTGGTCATCCTGGATGACCAGCCGGCCGCCGTATCCTTCTATTCCGGTGGGGAGGCCACGCTGATGGCTGCCTACAACGAGCGCGAGGAGCTGCTGCCTCTGGCGGAGGATATGGGCATCTACAAGGCCGGCGATCTGGACCAGATCCAGAATCTGGTCTGGTCAGGCCAGGTCCTTTCCGCGGAGCCTGACTACAAAGCCGAGCTGTTTGACGTGTCCGATCTGCCTGCCGACCATCTGGACCCCACCAAGCCCGACGATCCCTACTTTATCGAGCAAAACCGGAACCACCAGTATAACCTGAAGGACTCGGATGCCCACGGCGTGGGCGTCCGCGCCGCATGGGACGCGGGCCTTACCGGCGAGGGCGTCACCGTGGCGGTGATCGACTCGGGCCTTAACCTCGATCACAACGACGTTCCCGCCAAGGTGGCCCGGGGTCGGTACTATTTCTACCGGGAGGAACCCGGCGGGCGGTATCAGTACACCGTCAACGGTGTGACAAAGAATTATAACTATTACTCCAACGACTATGTGCTGGACGACCTGCCCAACGGCCACGGCACCATGGTCTCGGGTATCATCGCGGCCAACAAGGACAACGGTATCGGCATTGCCGGCGCGGCCCCGGGCGTCACGCTGATGCCCGTGCGGTGCTTTACCAACACCCCCGGTCATTTGGGTGGCTATGTCTCCAACCTCATCAGCGGCGTGACCTACGCCATGAATAACGGCGCCAACGTCATCAACATGAGTTGGGGTATCGCCAACGACTCCGCGGCGCTGCGCAGGGTCATCACCCAGGCGGCCAACCAGGGCTGTATCCTCATTGCCGCCGTGGGCAACGATGGCAACAGCAGAGTTCAGTATCCCGCCGCCTGGGACAATGTCATCGGCGTGGGCGCGACGGATAAAAGCGGTTACCTGGCCGACTATTCCCAGCGAAACGACTCCGTGGCCGTCTGCGCGCCGGGCAGCCAGGTCTGGTCGCTGTCCAACAGCAGCAACGACCTCTATCGGCAAAATAACGGCACCTCCTTCTCCGCGCCGTTGGTGGCCGCCTGCGCCGCTCTTTTGAAGGAGGCCGATCCCACCATGACCCAGGCCGACTTTGCCCAGCTGCTCCAGGGCAACTGCGACGAGATCCGCTTTAAGGCGCCAGCCGACCAGGACTATGGCGGCGCGGGTATCGTGAATATGCGCAAGATGCTGGATGCCGTGGGCTATGCCGGGGCCACGATGACCCGAAACGGGGATACCCTGACTGCCCGGGCCGCCTATCACCCGGTGCAGGGCGAGAGCCAGACGGCCTCCGGCGCGGTGCTGATGCTGGGCGCTTATAACGCTCAGGGCCATCTGCTGGACAGCCAGGTGGCCATTCCCACCCTCAGCGGCTACGGGTCCTATTCCCTACTGGCCCAGTTTGACCACCCGGATGTGGCCACCCTCCGGGCCTTCTATTTGAAAAACGACGGCACTCTGGCCGCTGTGGCGGCTCCGGCGGAGTTGGCCGCCCGATAAAAGTGGACATATCAAAAAAGCGTCCCGGCATTTCAAAATGCCGGGACGCTTTTTTACGGGTCTTTCAGTCCCTGAGAGCCCGGAGCAGGGCCTCTTTTTCGTTGGGCAGGGCGCCGGAGATGACCTGATCCAGTAGTCTTTGGAGCGCCTGGCCCACGGCGGGACCGGCGCTTATCCCCGCGGCCAGCACGTCGCTACCCGTCACTGCCAGGTCCTTGAGAGAGAAGCATCGGCCCTGGGCGATGACGCCCTGGGCTATGTCCCTGAGCTGGGCGATGTGGTCCAGCCGCTGAGGCACCTGGCTGTGGCCCTGGCCCAGGGCGTCGCAGCGTTTTACCTCCAACAGCTGGAAAAAGGCATCCTGGCCCAGCCGCCCCAGCCAGCGGCGGACGGAGCGATCGGTGGCGTCAATGGGCGCGTCGTGACGCTCCACCAGTAGGACCACCCGTTCCCGGGTGGCGTTGTCGAATTTCAGCGTCCGAAGCATCTCCTCCGCCAGCTGAGCGCCCACCTTGGCGTGGCCGTAGAAGTGGTCGATCCCGTCGGCGTCGGTGCTTTTGCACGCGGGCTTGCCCACATCGTGGAGGAGCACGGCCAGACGGACGGCCAGGTCTGTCCGGGCGGCGGAAAGAGCGTGAAGGGTGTGCTCCCAGCCGCCGTAGCGGTGCCAGGGGTTGTGCTGCTCCAGCGCCACCAGCGGGCCCAGCTGGGGCCAGAAGCGGCAGAAGACGGTTGGGTGGGAGCGTAAAACGTCCACGTAGCCGGGACCCAAAAGGAGCTTGCGAAGCTCGGTCTGTATTCTCTCGGCGGCTACATGGTCCAGCATAGAAAGATTTCGTTCTAACGCCCCGGCGGTCTGGGGCTCAATGGTATAGCCCAGGGTGGCGGCAAAACGCAGGCAGCGCATGAGCCGCAACCCGTCCTCTTGAAACCGGCGGTCGGGGTCGCCCACGCAGCGCAGGATCCCGCTTGCCAGGTCTTCCTGGCCGCCAAAGGGATCCTGGACCTGGCCGTGGAGGTCCATGGCCATAGCGTTGACGGTGAAGTCCCGCCGGGCCAGGTCCTGTACCAGATCGGACACGAAATCCACCCGGTCGGGCCGCCGGCCATCGGAGTAGGGCCCGTCGGCGCGGTAGGTGGTGACCTCATATTGGCCCTCCTGGAGCCGCAGTGTCACCGTGCCGTGGCGGATCCCGGTCTCCAGCAGCTTGACGCCGGGGAAGCAGGTTTCGATCTCCCGGGGCAGAGCGGAGGTACACAGATCCCAATCCTGGGGCGTGACGCGGCGCAGCGCGTCCCGGACGCAGCCGCCTACGGCGTAGGCTTCAAAGCCCGCGGCGTTCAGTGTGGACAAGATCCAGCGGACCTCCTGGGGCATGGCGCGGCTCATAGGTCGTCCTCCTCTCCGCCAGCCCAGGATTCCAGGCGGCGCTTGCGCCGCTTATAGTCGGGCATCAGCGTGGCCATCAGAGCGTGAAAGCCGGGGCCGTGGTCGGGGTGGACAAAGTGGCACAGCTCATGGAGGACCACATAGTCCAGACATTCCCGGGGCGCGTAAAAAAGCCGGGTATTCAGCGTGACAACGCCCTTTTTCCAGGCGCAGGAGCCCCAGCGGCTCTTCATATCCCGAAGCCGGAGCTGGGGCATTTTGACCCCATAGGGCGCCACCAGCGGCAGTTGGCCGGCCAGAGCCTGGCCAAACAGCGCCAGGCACTGCTCCCGGGGGACCGGGGCCAGGACCTGGCCTTGGAGCCGCTGATGGGCAAAGCGGTCCTGGGCGGCGCGGATCATAGGGGCCTTGGAGGCCACAAAGGCGTCGATGGCCCCCAGGCTCACCCGGGGATGGGCGGAGACGTAGACGCTGCCGTCGGGCCGGATGCGCAGATTGAGGTTTTTCACCCGCTTGCGCTCCAGCTCATAGGTGATGACCCCGCCGCCCGGTGTGGAGACCATCCGCTGGGAAAGGTTGGCGGTCATGGCGCAAGCCCCATGGCCCGACGCTCCTTGCCCAGCTCCAGGTAGAGCTCCGCCCCTGTCCAGGCCAGGTTGGTGGGAGTGACCATGGCCTTGAAGGGAATGGGGGGGATCGAGGCGGTTGGAAAGGCGTCTAAAAAGCGGTCCAGGTCGGAGGCGGTAAAGCCCGAGAGGACCAGTAGCTCGCCGGGAACAACGCCGGGACCGTCCTTGTCGGGCACCGGGAGACCCAGCAGCGCGGCGATGGGCTTGCCCTGGTCCACAGCGGGCACCTCCAGTGCCCGGATGCCCTGCTGGGCGCAGAGGGTCTGGAGGGCGGCGGCTTTGGCGGCGGAGAAATTATAGAGCAAAACCGTGGCGGACACAGGCGGTCCCCTCCTTTCTGATCCATTCTATTGTACCCGCTTCCGGGAAATTTGGCAAGGGCGGCGGAGTGGGGATTTTTCCGGTGGGAAGGATTGCTTTTTTCACAGCAGTGTGCTAAACTTATCCACAAGATTTCAGGATGGAACGAGAAAGGACCTTAGATAGCATGATCGAGTGTTTTGACGTGACCCTTCCCGCCCTGACGGGGGAAACGCCCCGGCGGGCGTGGGTCTATGTGCCCGACTTTGCAAAGGACGAGCGGTCGCTTCGCTTCCCGGTCCTCTATATGTTCGACGGCCACAACCTCTTTTTTGACGACGTGGCCACCTACGGCAAGAGCTGGGGGCTCAAAGAGTTTTTGGAGGAGAATGAGACGCCGCTGATCGTGGCTGCCGCCGAGTGCAACCACACTGGCACGGAGCGATTGAACGAGTATTCCCCCTTCCCCGGCGAGCTGCTTGGGCACGAACGGGTCAAGGGCCGGGGTAAGGCCATGATGGACTGGTACGCCCAGGCGTTCAAGCCCTATATCGACGACAACTACCCCACGCTGCCCCAGCGTAAATACACCTTTCTGGCCGGCAGCTCCATGGGCGGACTCATGACCCTCTACGGCGTGCTTCGCTACAATCAGGTCTTCTCCCGGGGCGCGGCGCTGTCGCCCACCATCTGGTTTGCCAGGGACCGGCTCGAGCGCATGATCCGCAACGCCCGGGTGGGCCGGGACACGGTGCTCTACATGGACTATGGCCAGCGGGAGATGGACCGCCGGGGCATGGAGTGTTGGTACGGCGCGGTCACGGGGATGCTGCTGGAGAAGAAGATCAACCTCACCAGCCGCATCGTCCCCGGCGGCACCCATTCGGAAGCCAGCTGGGAGCGCCAGATACCCTATTTTATCAACACCTTGCTCTATGAACTGGACGAGGAGGAATGAGAGATGGAGGTACAGTATTTCAAGCAGTGGTCTCCGGCCCTGGGCCGGGATATGGAGTGCAAGGTCTATGGCCATGGGGGACGGCCCATTTTGTTTATCCCCTGTCAGGATGGCCGCTTTTTCGACTTTGAAAACTTCCACATGACCGATACCTGGGCCCCTTGGATCGAGGGGGGCAAGTGCATGGTCTTTGCCATCGACACCATGGACAAGGAGACCTGGTCCAACAAGCAGGGGGATCCCCGCTGGCGCGCGGAGCGCCATGAGCGGTGGATGGCCTACATCACCGACGAGATGGTCCCCTTTATGCGCCAGATGGTCAACGAGCGAAACGGCTGGACCGGCTACCCCGGGGTCATCGCCTTTGGCTGCTCCCTGGGCGCGACTCACGCCGCCAACCTCTTTTTCCGCCGCCCCGACCTCTTTGACGGTATGTTGGCCCTCAGCGGTATCTATGACGCGGCCTACGGCTTTGACGGCTATATGGACGAGCTGGTGTACCTCAATTCCCCCGTCCACTTCCTTCAGGGCATGAGCCCGGACCACCCCAATATCCAGCGCTATAACAATGGCCGGGGCATCATCTGCGTGGGCCTGGGGGCTTGGGAACAGCCTGAGACCACACGCCGGGTGGACGAGCTGTGCCGCCAGAAGGGCATCAACATCTGGGTGGACTACTGGGGCCACGACGTGAACCACGACTGGCCTTGGTGGCACAAGCAGGTGACGTATTTCGCTCCCTTTTTGCTGGATTGAGAATGCCGCGGCGCGTCTGGGAAGCCGCGCCCTACGCGGCCCTTGTAGGGACCGGCCTCCTGGACGGTCCGCCAATAGAAAGAAGGTCTTATACCAATGAAAAACATGGTCTTTCTCTCCCCCAATTTCCCCACCAACTACTGGCAGTTCTGCCGGGAGTTGAAAGACAACGGTATAAACGTGCTGGGCGTGGGGGACGCGCCCTATGAGACCCTGGCGCCGGAACTGAAGGGCAGCCTGACGGAGTATTACAAGGTGGACACCCTGGAGGACTATGATCAGGTCTACCGGGCGGTGGCCTACTTCGCGTGGAGGTACGGTAAGCTCGACTGGCTGGAGAGCAACAACGAGTATTGGCTGGAGCAAGACGCCGCGCTACGGACGGATTTCCACATTGAAAGCGGCTTTCAGCTGGCCGATATGCCCCGGGTGAAGTTCAAGTCCGAAATGAAGAAGTACTACGCCCTGGCGGGCATCCCCGCCGCCCGCTGGCATTTGGTCCAGGGCAAACCGGACGCTATGGCCTTTATTAAGGAGGTGGGCTGGCCCGTCATCGTCAAGCCCGACAACGGCGTAGGCGCGTCCGATACCCACAAGCTCAGCAGCGAAGCCGAGCTGGACCGGTTCTTCAAGACGAAGCGGGACGTTCCCTACATCATGGAGGAATTCGTCCACGCCGAGGTCAACTCCTACGACGCCATCATCGATTCCCAGGGAAACCCCATCTTTGAAACGGGCAACATTACCCCCATGTCCATTATGGATATTGTTAATGAGCGGGACAACTCTATCTACTATATCCTCAAAGAGCTGCCTGAGGATACCCGCTCCGCGGGCCGGGCGGCGGTACGGGCCTGGGGCGTGAAGAGCCGATTCGTCCATTTTGAGTTCTTCCGGCTGACCCGCGACCAGGAGGGCCTGGGCAAAAAGGGGCAGATCGTGGCGCTGGAAGTAAATATGCGCCCCTGCGGCGGCTTTACCCCGGACATGATGAACTTCGCCCACTCCACCAGTGTCTACAAGATCTGGGCGGATATGATCGCCTTTGATAAGGCCACCATCCCCGAAGGGGAGCACGCCTTCTGCGCCTTTGCCGGACTTCGGGACGGCAAGGATTTTGTGCTGAGCCACGAAGACATTATGAAAAAGTACGCTGCTAACATCCGCATGGAGGGTCGTATGCCCGACGCCCTGGCCGACGCTATGGCCAACCGGATGTATATCGCCACCTTCCCCACCGAACACAAGCTCAAGGCCTTCTACAAGGATGTACTGAAGTGCCGATAAGGAGGAAAGCGCCATGAATACCCTGGAGCTGGCCAAAATGGAGGAGTTGGACGCCTGCGCCGCGCTGATGGAGGAGGGCAGGGCCTTTCAGCGCCAGCAGGGTTTTGTCCAGTGGACCCCCGATTACCCAAACCGGGAAACGGTCAGAGAGGACATTGAGACCGGGAAGGGGTATGTTTTGAAGGTGGACGGCCAGATCGCCGGATACCTGTGCGTGGACTTTGACGGCGAGCCGGCCTATGAAAACATCCAGGGCCGATGGGGGACCCCGGAGCCCTACGCCACCGCTCACCGTCTGGCTTTGAGCGGGCAGTTCCGGGGTCGGGGGCTGACTACCACGATCTTTGAACTAGTCCGGGAGCTGTGCCTGGCCCGGGGCGTTACCGCCATCCGGGGAGACACCGACGAACAGAATCTGCGGATGCAGCATGTGCTGGAGAAATGCGGCTTTCAGCGCCGGGGCGTGATCATTTTCCAGGGCAGCGAAAAACTGGCTTACGACTGGCAGCTGACATAAGGATAGAAAAAGCGCGGCGTGGACATCCACGCCGCGCTTTTTCTGTTTTTAGCTTTCCGAATACCGGGCCAGGAACTGTCGGGTGCGCTCCTCCCGGGGATTCTCGATGACCTCCCGGGCGGGACCCTGCTCCACAATGACGCCGCCGTCCATGAAGATGACCTGGTCGGCCACATCCCGGGCAAAGGCCATCTCATGGGTGACGATGATCATGGTGGTGTGCTGGTCGGCCAGGGAGCGGATGACCTTTAAGACCTCCCCGGTCAGCTCCGGGTCCAGAGCGGAGGTGGGCTCGTCAAAGCAGAGGATATCCGGCTCCAAAGCCAGGGCCCGGGCGATGGCCACCCGCTGCTGCTGACCGCCGGAGAGCTGATGGGGGTAGTGCCCTGAGCGGTCGGCAAGGCCCATCTTGCCCAGCAACTCCATGCCCTGGGCGTCGATGGCCTCTTTGTTTTTGCCCCCCTCGTCCCGCAGGTGCCGGGCCAGGGTCACGTTTTGCAGGGCGGTATACTGGGGGAAGAGATTAAAGCTCTGGAACACCAGGCCGAAGTGGAGCCGCTTTTGCCGGACCTCGCTGTCGGATTGGGTCTTGGGATCACTGGCGTCAAAAATGACCTTGCCCCGGACAGAAATGCTGCCCGCGTCGGGGGTCTCCAGAAAGTTGAGACAGCGCAGCAGCGTTGTCTTGCCGCTCCCGGAGGAGCCGATGATGGCCAGGGCCTGGCCCTCGGAGAGGGAGAAGGAGATGTCCTTCAGGACCTCGGTGGCCTCAAAGCGCTTTTCGATGTGGGAGACCTCTAACAGTGCCATATTCTCTCCCCCTTATTTGAAGTAGTCCAGCTTCTTCTCCACCCAGCCGAAGAGCAGGGTGAGACCGCCGTTGAAGAGCAGGTAGTAGACCCCGGTGAAGAAGAGGGGCCACAAAAGGCCCGAGTAGCCGTGGGAGCTCTTTAAAAAGGCCTTGCCTGTCCAGATGATCTCCTGGACGGAGATGACGTTGGCCAGGGAGGTGTCCTTGACCAGAGTGATGATCTCGTTGGACATGGGGGGCACGATGCGCTTGACCATCTGCAAAAGGGTGACCTTGAAGAAGATCTGGCTCCGGGTCATGCCCAGAACCAGCCCGGCCTCCTGCTGGCCCACGGGGACGGACTGGATGCCGCCGCGGTAGATTTCGGAGAAATAGCAGGCGTAGTTGATGACGAACATGATAGAGGCGGCCATGAACCGTCCCGCGCCGCCGGCGGGCCAGGGAGAGCCGCTTTCCAGCAGCATACCGGGGATGAAGAAGATGATGTAGAGCTGGAGCATCAGAGGCGTGCCCCGGATGATCCAGACCACCGTCCTCGTCAGCCACCGCAGCGGGGTGAACCGGCTCATGGAGCCGAAGGAGATCATCAGCCCCAGAGGAAGGGCCCCCAGGAGGGTGACGGCAAACAGCTTCAACGTCTGCAAAAAACCCTCGTTCAGCGCGCCAATGACCGTTGCGAACATCGTTTTACCACCTTTCCATACCGTCAAACGCGGAGAGCGTCAAGCTCTCCGCGTTTGGAGCAGGCACATGGGTCTTGAAAAAAGCGCCCAGCTTACTTCTGGGGCAGGATGGCGGCGTCCACGCCGTAGGTGTGGGCCAGCTCGGCCATGACGCCGTTGTTGGCCACTTCCTTGAAGAAGTCGTTGAGCTCGGCGGCCAGGTCGGAGCCCTTGCGGAAGCCCACGCCGTACTCTTCGTCGCACAGGCCGATGGTGTAGGTGAGCTGGGCGAAGTCGGTGCCCTCGCCCACCATGGCGGCGGCCATGAGGGAGTCGATGACGGCGGCGTCGGCGGTGCCGGCGGACACCTCAAGCAGGGCGGTGCCCTGGTCCTGGGTGGGGACGGTGGCGTAGCCCAGAGCTTCCACGGCCTCCTGACCGGCGGAGCCGTTCTCCACGGCGAAGGTCAGGTCCTTCATGCTCTCGGCGGTGGGGTAGTTGTCTGCCTGGTCCACGGGCAGGACCACGATCTGGGAGTTGGCGCAGTAGGGGACGGAGCACTCCATGGCGGCCTTCACGTCGTCGGTGAGGGTCATGCCGTTCCACACAACGTCCACGGTCTTGCCCTCCAGCTCCATGACCTTGGCGTCCCAGTCGGTGATGATCTGGAATTTGGCCTCCACGCCCAGGCGCTCAGCGAAGGCCTTAGCCAAATCGGCGTCAAAACCGATCCAGTTGCCATCCTGGTCCTGGTAGTCCATGGGGGCAAAGTCGGTGATGCCCACCACTAGGGTGCCCTTGTCCAGGATGTACTGCTTGTCCGAGTCGGCGGCGGGCGCGTCGGTGGCGGGCACGTCAGTAGCGGGGGTATCGCTGGCGGGGGCCTGGGTGGCGGGGGTGTCGCCGCCGCCGCAGGCGGCCAGGGCGAAGAGCATCAGCAGGGCAAGAGACAGAGCAATGAGTCTTTTCATAATATGTATCCTCCTTCTGGTTTTTCAACTTTAGTATAGTAGCACGCTAATGCGAAATTGTAAAGAGGTAATTTGCAAAAAAACGTAAAAAAACAGACGCCCCGGTTGGGACGCCTGTTTGCTCAGGTGCTGGGTTTAGCCGATCTTGTCCAGGAACTTGCCGAAGCGCTTGGGGTCGGCGTGGTCATCGGCGGACACGGCCACCTTCTGACCGATCAAAGAGTACAGACCCAGCAGACTGCGGGCGTCCAGGACGACGGTGCTGGTGACCAGGGAGATGTCGTAGGGCTCCTGGCTGGCCAGTTCGCTGAGTTTCTGGACCTGAGCGGGGGTCTTGATGTCAATTTCTTTCATCATAGTCGTTCTAACCTTGCCTTTCTGACGGTGGCACGCTTGCGCGGCGTGCCGGGGTGGATGGGAACTCCAGGACCCTTCCTGAAGTTGCCCACATTTTAGCAGTCCTTCCGCCCATCGTCAAGTTCGAAAATCATCAAATAGCACAAAAACTTATAGTGAAATTTATGCATAACGACGAAACTGGGCGGCCCGGGACCGGTTTTCCAGCCCCCGCCAGATTTTTGTTACGCCCCCACAAAGAGGAAGACGCAGTAGGCGGCGTAGGCGGCGAGCAGCGCCGCGCCCTGCCAGCGGTAGAGCTTTTGGCGCGCCAGGGCGGGGAGGGTGAGCACCAGCATGACTCCCAGCATCAGCGGTACGTCTACCACCATAGCCGTGGCGCTGGCGCCGGAGAGGTCGAAGGGCCGGATCACGGTGGCGATACCGGACACCAGCACCAGATTGAAGAGGTTGGCTCCGATGATATTGCCCAGGCTCAGGGCCCCGTGGCCCTTGGCCAGGGCGGTGATGGCGGTGACCAGTTCGGGCAGGGAGGTGCCCAGGGCCACCAGGGTCAGGGCGATGACGCTGTCGGGCACGCCCACGGCGCGGGCCAAAATGGTGGTGTTGCCCACCAGCTGCCTGGCCCCCAGGGCGATGACCACCGCGCCCACCACCAGCATCAGGACGTCCTTGCCCGTTGAGCCATCGGTCTGGCTTTTGGCGCGACCGGGGGCAGCCTGGGGCTTCAAAGCGCCGCTCTGGCGCTTCATCTGGAGGACGGTGACCACCATATAAATGACGAACATGACAAGTAGCGTGATGCCACTGAGGCGGCTGAACTCGCCCATGAGGTAGGCGGTAGCCACATAGTAGGCCGCGGCGACGAAGAAGGCCGCCGTAGGCAGGGCAAAGGTCTTGCGGTCCACCTTGGCGGGCTTGACCACCAGGGTGATGGCGGCGATGAGGGCGGTGTTGCAGATGATGGAGCCGATGGCGTTGCCAAAGGCGATGGAGCCGTTGCCCGCCATGGCCCCCTGGGCGGAGACCATGACCTCGGGCAGCGTGGTGCCGATGGACACCACCGTGGCCCCGATCAGCAGCTCCGGCATTCCGAAGCGGTGGGCGATGGACTGGGCGCCGTCTACAAACCAGTCGCCGCCCTTGATGAGCAGCAAAAAGCCCACCACGAAGAGGGCGGCGTTGGCCCAGATGGGCAAGCCCAGACCTTCCACGTTCCCCAGGATCACATCTACGATCTGCTGCATTTCCACGACTTCCTCTCTTTTCTTAAAATAGCAAAAGCCCAAGTACGGCCAAAGGCCATACTTGGGCACGTTGGAAAAGGTGTGCTCACGTAGGCGCTATGGCGTACGTGAGTCTCGCAGTTTCAAGTAAGCCAGACCGACAAGCGGCCATGTATGTTGAACTTACTCCGCGCCGGAAACCCCGGCGCGCTTGCTACTCCCCCACTGGGTCTGCGAGAGGTACTTTACCACATTTTTGCCGGTCTGTCAAGCCGCTTACGGCCGCAGGCCCATGCCGCCCTCCAGGGTGAGGGTCTCGCCGGTAAGGTACTTAAAGTCGGGGTGAGCCAACTGAACGCATACCCGGCCGATCTCCAGCTCAGGGTCGCCGTAGTGGCCCATGGGAGGCATCTTCACGTTGGCTTTGAAGGCGTCGGGATAGGCCTTCTCAAAGCCCTCCAGCTGGGCGGTCCAGGCGATGGGGCAGACCACGTTGACGTTGATGCCGTCCGGGCCCCACTCGGTGGCGGCCACACGGGTCAGACCGCGGATGCCCTCCTTGGCGGCGGCGTAGGAGCACTGGCCAAAGTTGCCGAAGAGGCCCGCGCCGGAGGCGAAGTTGATGACGCTGCCCTTGGACTCCTTCAGGTAGGGGTAGCAGGCCTTCATGTAGTAGAAGGCGGCGTAGAGCCCGGAGTACATGGCCAGGTCAAAGTTCTCGGTGGTGTGCTGGGCCAGGGGCACGCCGGAGGCGCTGGCCTGGGCGTTGTTGATCAAAACGTCGATACGGCCAAAGGCCTTGACGGTCTCGTCGATGACGTGCTGGACGGTGGCTTCGTTGTCGCTGCCGGCGGCCACGTCGGCCTGGACGGGCAGGACCTTGATGCCATAGAGACGCTCCAGCTCCTCCTTGGCGTCTTCCAGCTTCTTCACGTTGCGGCCGGTGATGACAATGTTGGCGCCTTCCTTGGCATAGGCGGTAGCGATGCCGTAGCCGATGGAGCCGCAGCTCTTGCCGTCGCTGAGAACGGCCCGGCCCGCGCCGGTGATGATGGCGACCTTACCAGTCAGAAAACCCATGTCGATGCACTCCTTTTCAATTATGTGGTTTTTAAGCCTCGCAGAGTTCGCGCCCGCTGGCGCGAAACCATATAATCATGTTTTCCGGCGACACGCGCGTCGGAAAACATACCTCTCGGCCCCCGAAGTGTGCGAGCGCAGCGAGTGCGCGCAGGGGGCCGCAACCTACTCAAACGAAGTGAGCAAAGCTCACTTCGTTTGAAGGTATTCGTCTATCGCTTTCGCGGCCACCTTGCCCGCGCCCATGGCGGAGATGACGGTGGCCGCGCCGGTGACGGCGTCGCCGCCGGCGTAGACGCCGTCCTTGGTGGTGGCGCCGGTCTGCTCCTCCACGATGATGCCGCCGTGCTTATTGACCTCAAGGCCCTCGGTGGTGGACTTGATGAGGGGGTTAGGGGAGGTGCCGATGGACATGATCACCGTGTCCACCTCCAGCTCAAACTCGCTGCCCTCCACGGGGATGGGACGGCGGCGGCCCTTTTCGTCGGGCTCGCCCAGCTCCATCTTGATGCAGCGCATGGCCCGGACAAAGCCGTTCTTGGGGTCGCGCTTGTCGTCGGGATTGTTGTAGCCCAGGATCTCCACGGGGTTATTGAGCAGCCGGAAGTCGATGCCCTCCTCCATGGCGTGCTCCACCTCCTCTTTTCGGGCGGGGAGCTCCTCCAGGGAGCGGCGGTAGACGATGTACACCTTCTCAGCGCCCAGGCGCAGAGCGGTACGGGCCGCGTCCATGGCCACGTTGCCGCCGCCCACCACGGCCACCTTGCCGCCCTTCATAATGGGGGTGACGGGGTCAGATTCATAGGCCTTCATCAGGTTGGAGCGGGTGAGGAACTCGTTGGCGGAGTAGACGCCCTTCAGGCTCTCGCCGGGGATGCCCATGAAGTTGGGAAGGCCCGCGCCGGAGCCTACAAACACGGCCTCATAGCCCATACCGAAGAGCTCGTCGATGGTCAGGGTCTTACCGATGACCATGTTGGTCTCCATGTCAACACCCATGGCGGTGAGGTTGTCTACCTCCTTCTGGACGATGGACTTGGGTAGACGGAACTCGGGAATGCCGTAGACCAGCACGCCGCCGGCGGTATGGAGGGCCTCAAAAACGGTGACCTTGTAGCCCTTCTTGGCCAGGTCGCCCGCGCAGGTCAGGCCGCTGGGGCCGGAGCCGACGACAGCCACCTTGTGGCCGTTGGAGGGGACCTTCTCAGGAGCCTGGGTGGCGTGGACGTTGTGCCAGTCGGCCACGAAGCGCTCCAGCCGGCCGATGCCCACCGGCTCACCTTTGATACCCCGGACGCACTTGCTCTCGCACTGGCTCTCCTGGGGGCAGACCCGGCCGCAGACGGCGGGCAGGGAGGAGGACTGCTGAATGATCTGGTAGGCCCCTTCAAAGTCGCCCTCCTTGATCTTTTCGATAAAGGCGGGGATGTGGATGTTCACCGGGCAGCCGGATACGCAGGGCATATTCTTGCAACTGAGGCAGCGCAGGGCCTCGTCGATGGCGGTGGCCTCGTCGTAGCCCAGGGCCACCTCGCTGAAGTTGTGAGCCCGGACCGCCGCTTCCTGGGTGGGCATGGGGTTCTTCTTGGGATTCATGTTCGCCATGGTTATTGCGCCTCCTTTTTGAACAGGTTGCAGGTCTCTTCGTAGGCGTGGCGCTCAAAATCCCGGTACATAGCGCCCCGGCTCATGGCCTCGTCAAAGTCCACCTCGTAGCCGTTGAAGTCGGGACCGTCCACGCAGGCAAACTTGGTGACGGCCTTGCCGTCTTGATGTAACGTTAGCCGGCAGCCGCCGCACATGCCGGTGCCGTCGATCATAATGGGGTTCATGCTCACCATGCAGGGGATGCCCGTGGGCTTGGTGGCCTGGACCACGAACTTCATCATGATGAGGGGGCCGATGGCGATGACCTCGTCAAAGGTCTCGCCGTTTGCGAACATCTCATTGAGGGGCACGCACACGTTGCCCTCCCGGCCATAGGAGCCGTCGTCGGTCATCACGTGGCATTTCTCGGAGCAGGCTTTGAATTCGTCCTCCAGGATCAGCAGGTCCTTGGAACGAAAGCCGATGATAGAGGTCACCTGGCAGCCCTGCTCATGGAGCTTCTGGGCCACAGGAAGAGCAATGGCGCAGCCTACGCCGCCGCCCACCACGCAGACCTTCTTCAAGCCCTCGGTGTGGGTGGCCACGCCCAGGGGGCCCACAAAGTCCTGGATGGAATCGCCCGCGTTCAGGTGGTTCAAATGCTCGGTGGTGGCGCCTACGATCTGGAAGATGATGGTGACGGTGCCCTTTTCCCGGTCATAGCCCGCCACGGTCAGGGGAATGCGCTCGCCTTTTTCGTCCACCCGCAGGATGATGAACTGCCCCGGCTCGGCCTTGGCGGCCACAAAGGGGGCTTCGATCTCCATCCGGGTGACGGTGGGATTCAGCGCTTCCTTTTTCACGATCTTGTACATTCCGCACTCTCCTTTCGGAACTACGATACAATAATAAAATAGTAGTGACCAAAGAAAAAGTATACTAGTCCTGTCAAAAAAGTCAAGAGGAAAAACTTTTAACCTGGAAAAAAGCGGCTGTCGTTGCCGGCAGCCGCTTTTTTGCTGTGATGTAACGTTTTAGAAGTCCACTTCGGTGTCGTAGTAGCAGCACTTGAGGAGCTTCTCCATCTCCTCCACGCTGGGCTGGCGGGGATTGGAGCCAGTGCAGGCGTCGCCAATGGCGTTGACGGCGATGTCGTGGAGCCGGGCGAGGAACACGTCTTCGGGGACAAAGCCCTGGTCCACGGGATAGCTGTCCGCGCCGTAGTTCTTGATGCAGTGGGGGATCTTCAGATCGTCGTTCATGCCCCGGAGGTAGTCGATGAGCAGGCGGACCTTCTCGTCGTCGTTGGAGCCGCCCAGGCCCATCTCGTCGGCGATGACGCCGTAGCGGCGCTTGGCGGTGGGATCCTTGGCGTTGAAGGCGATGACTTTGGGCAGGTACATGGCGTTGGCCGCGCCGTGGATGATGTGGGCGCCGTAATCGGCAAAGGCCGCGCCGGTCTTGTGGGCCATGGAGTGGACGATGCCCAGCAGGGCGTTGGAGAAAGCCATGCCGGCCAGGCACTGGGCGTTGTGCATGCTGTCACGCTTGGCCATGTCGCCGTTGTAGCTGTCCACCAGGTCCTTCTGGATCATGCGGATGGCGAAGATGGCCAGAGGATCGGTGTAGTCGCAGTTGGCGGTGGAGACATAGGCCTCGATGGCGTGGGTCATGGCGTCCATACCGGTGTGGGCCACCAGTTTCTGGGGCATGGTCTCGGCCAGGTCGGGATCCACGATGGCCGCATCAGGGGTGATCTCAAAGTCGGCGATGGGGTACTTGATGCCCTTTTGATAGTCGGTGATGATGGAGAAGGCGGTCACCTCAGTGGCGGTGCCGGAGGTGGAGGAGATGGCGCAGAAGTGGGCCTTTTTGCGGAGCTTGGGCAATCCGAAGACCTTGCACATATCCTCGAAAGTGACCTCGGGATACTCGTATTTGATCCACATGGCCTTGGCCGCGTCGATGGGAGAGCCGCCGCCCATGGCGATGATCCAGTCGGGCTGGAAGGCCAGCATCTTCTCCGCGCCCTTCATAACGGTCTCTACGGAGGGATCGGGCTCGATGTTCTCAATGAGGTCTACCTCCATGCCGGCTTCCTTCAGGTAGCCGATGGCCTTGTCCAGAAAGCCAAAGCGCTTCATAGAGCCGCCGCCTACGCAGATGATGGCCTTCTTGCCCTCAAAGGTCTTCAGGGCCTCCAGAGCACCCTTGCCGTGGTAGAGGTCGCGGGGCAGAGTAAAACGTGCCATGATACATTCCTCCTTTTTTGTTGTCGGACCCGTTTTACCATACTTCCCGCCGGATGTAAAATTCCTTTTTTATCAAATCCGTCTTGCGTGATTTGATATGGCACCTATGCCAACAAAGAAACAAGCCCCAGCCAAAGGCCGGGGCTTGCGGTCTCGATCAAAAGCCTCGCGGAGTTCGGGCCTCGGGGGAGGGAGAAAAGGGGTCCAGGATCCGCTCCTTGGAGCGGAAAAGCTCCCGGACGAAGCGCTGGTCCAGGTCGGTGAGGCGGTAGTCCTGGCTGTGGATGAGTACGTCGCAGTAGACCCGAGCGGTGTCGATGCAGGTCTTTTGCACCAGGCCGTAGCGCTCCAGCAGCCGCTCCGGCACGGCGGAGACCCACATAAAGGTGCTGGTGTTTTCCGACAAAAGCTCGAACTGGCTGGAGCGCTCAAAGACGTAGATGCGCTTGTCGATATCTCCCGGCAATTCCTGCTGCCGAACGGTGGATAAAGATAGAAAGGGGACGAAGGGGTCGGCGTGGGCGATCTCGGTGTAGGGCTTGAGATCGTCGTAGCAGAGATCGTCCCGATCAGCCAGGGGATGGTCCTTAGACAGAAGCAGCACATAGCGGAACTGAGTCACCAGGTCGTGGGTCAGGCCCTTTTCCTCCAGTAGGTCCCGAAAATACCGCTCGAAGTTCTCCGCGTAGCGGATGATGCCCAGACGGTAGTCGGCCTCCACAATGTTTTTGATGGCCCGCATGGCATTGGTCTCTTTGTAGAAAAGCTCTGCGGGGACGTCGGGGTCGATGGACTGGGAGAAGCGGACTTTGATATCATAGGTAATCCCCTTGGTAAGAACTGGTGTGAGTGTGGTGTTGTATGGGTAAGTCAAGATGAGAATGGAAATGGAATCCCTGATGATACATGGTACGAGTTGAAGGGAAGTGAAACGGGTAAGCCGGGTATCACGCAACGATATGCCTTGAAATATTATCGTCCTACGGCAGATAAACAGGATGTGTTATCTATCGATAATGATGGTAATTTGGACTTTTTGAAACGTAATGCTTATCATCCGGAGAGCGGTTATTATCCTTGGTTTATGAAAGAGGAGTATTATATTCTTACCGGTACTTGTTTGGGAAATCAATTCAAGACAGCAGGGATTGAAACAAACTGGGGTTTTGATTGGGGATATGTGGATAATGTTAATGACCCGACAGGATTCAGAATCGAAAATGCCATCCAGCAAGATGGAAGTCCGGCTAATTTGAAATATATTGATTTCGTGAAGGTACATACAGGTCAAATGGGACAAGGTGCTGCCGTGGGAGAAGTTTCTACCGAGTCTTCTGCTGCAATGGATTTACGTTTAAAAGCGAAAAAATAATATCTAAAAAATAATATGTTATGAAGAAGATTATTCTTTGGGGAGTTTTTCTTTTCAGCCTAACATTTCTTGTCGGTTGTGAAGATGATAACGATCCTTTTGTGGGAAGTGATAATTTTATCACATCTTTTAAATTGAAACAGGGAGAAAATTCTTACGAGGCGTTATTACGGGGAGATACAATTATATTGGCAACTCCGGATGGAGTTGTGCTGAG
>OIXH01000272.1_pt1 | contig 65819 bp, 51 predicted proteins | sample 1587741 | NCBI WGS metagenome assembly OIXH01 (sample SAMEA3888916, study PRJEB22519) | human gut metagenome | biome: human gut; feature: human-associated habitat; material: faeces | place: Denmark | collected 2011 | reverse complement strand
GCTCGGAGAGGTTCGGGATGAGCGCCATGATGAACACCAGCACGCCCATGCCGCCGACCCAGTGCGTGAAGCTGCGCCAGAACAGCAGTCCCTTGCTCATCGACTCGATCTGCGCGCCGTCCATGATGGAAGCGCCCGTCGTGGTGAAGCCGGAGACGGCCTCGAAAAAGGCGTCGATATAGTTTGGGATCTGACCGCTCAGAAAAAACGGCAGCGCGCCGACGGCCGAGACCGTCAGCCAGCACAGCGCGACGGTCAAAAAGCCCTCGCGCGCATAGATCACGCGGTTTTTTGTCCGCGCAGGGAGGTAGAGCAGCAGCCCGGCCGCGACGGCGATGCCGATCGTGAGCAGGGTCGCCCTGACGCTTTCCTCGCCGTAGAGCAGACCGACCGCAAGCGGCAGGAGCAGCAATCCGGCCTCGGCCAGCAGCATCAGCCCCACCGTGGAAATAATCATTCTTCGATTCATCGCGTGCCTCCGTCAGGCAAGGATGTTGGACAGATCCTTGAGCGCATGGCCGGTCGCGACCACGACCACATGGTCGTCGCCGCTGATGCAGTCGTCGCCGGTCGGGATGATCGTCTTGCCGCCCCGGATGATCGCCGCGATCAGGATCCCCTTTTTCAGGCGCATCTCCTTGAGCGGGACGTCCAGCTTCGCGAAATCGGGACGGACGACGAACTCCAGCGCCTCGACCTTTCCGTCGAGCAGCCGATAGAGCGTCTCCATCTGGCTGCCGCGCGAATTATGCAGGGCACGCGCATAGCGCGTCAGCAGGCTCGAGCTGATGATGCGCGAGGAGATCACGCAGTCCAGACCGATGCTGGCCGCGATGGAGTCGAGCTGACTGCGGTTGACCTTGGCGATCGTCTTGCCGACGCCCACGCGCCCGGCAAAATAGCTCATGAGGATATTTTCCTCGTCCATGCCGGTCAGGCCGACAAAGGCATCCATGGAGCCGATGCCCTCCTCGAGCAGCATCTCCTGCTGCGCGCCGTCGCCGTGAATGACCGTTGCCTTCGGCAGCAGCTCGCTGAAGGTCTGGCAGCGTGCATGATCCTTCTCGATGATCTTCACGGACACGCCGTCCTTCAGCAGTCTCTGCGCCAGATAGTAGGCCGTGCGGCTTGCGCCGAGGAGCATTACGTTTTTGATCTGACGCTTCATCAGCCCCAGTGTCCGCAGCAGCTTTTGCAGCTCGGACGGCTCGGCCGCGAGCACGATGCGGTCGCCCGGCTGCGGCACGAAGCTGCCGTCCGGGATCATTGCCGCTTCCCCCCTGCGCACGGCGCAGAGCAGGAAATTTCGCTTGAAGCGCTTGCGCAGCTCCATCAGCGGCTCGCCGCAGAGCTGGGATTCCTCCCGCAGCGGCAGCTCCATCATCAAAAAGCCGCGATTGGCGAAGGACTCCACCTTCGTCGCCGCCGGAAGCTCCAGAATCTGGTAAAGCTCCAGCGCCGCAAGCCGATCCGGATTGATGACGAGCGAAATATCGAGCTGCTGCCGCAGGAATTCGAGATTCCGGTGGTTGTACTCCGGATTGCGGATGCGCGCGACGGTATTGGAGACGCCCATGCCTTTTGCAAGGTAGCACGTCAGCATATTCAGCTCGTCCGAGCCGGTCGCCGCGACGAGCAGCTCGGCCCGATTCACGCCCGCCTCCTCCAGAACGTCGCAGTCCGTGCCGCTGCCGCAGACGCACATGCAGTCAAAGGTGTTTGCGATCTCTCCGATCACGTTCGGAGACGAATCCACTGCGACGATCTCATGCCCCTCCTCCAGCAGGCTGGAGAGGATGCACGTGCCGACCTTTCCGCAGCCGACAATGATAATGTTCATAGACCCCCCCTCGGTCATTCAAAAAGCGATTATGCCGAAATCGGATCAAACTATTTTGATTGCCGCCGCAGCGGCATAGGTTTCGTGCTAGATGCCCGTTTCAAGGGAACCGCTGAGCGCCGCTGCCGATTGATTCAGAGGTTCCTAAAGAAAACGCGCGCTGCACCGCGCGGCAGGTTTCCTTGCCAACGAAGATGCAGCGCGCAGAAGGTTGCGTGATATGGAATTATTCGGCAGAATCCGTGGAATAAGCGACGTTTTCGGCTTCCTCGTTCTCCTCAGCGGGTGCCGGCTCGAGCAGCGCACGGACAGACAGAGAGATGCGCTTGCGCTCGGTGTCGATGTCGATGATCTTGGCATCCAGCTCCTGACCCTCGGACAGGGCATCGGAAACCTTGTCGACGCGATGATCGGCGACCTGAGAAATATGGATCAGGCCGTCCACGCCGGGCATGATCTCGGCGAACGCGCCGAAATCGACGATCTTGACGACCTTGACCGGGACGACGTCGCCCTTGGAATACTTCGCGGTGAACTGATTCCACGGGTTCATCTCCGGGGTCTTGTAGCCGAGGGAGATCTTGTGCTTCTCCGGGTCGAACTTGATGACGAACACGTCGATCGGATCGCCAACCTTGACGACCTCGTCCGGCGTCTTGATGCGGCCCCAGGACAGCTCGGAGACATGCACCATGCCGTCCACGCCGCCGATGTCGACGAACGCGCCGTAGCTGGTCAGGGACTTGACAACGCCGTGATACTTCTTGCCGACCTCGATCTCGCTCCAGATCTTCTCAATGGCAGCCTTGCGCGCCTCGCTGTTGACGGCGCGGATGGAGCCGACGACTCTGCGGCGGGCGCGGTTGAACTCGGTGATCTTCATCTTCACGGTCTGACCCTTCAGCGCGGACAGATCGCCGCCCTTGGGCACGCCGGTCTGAGAGGCCGGGATGAAGACGCGGACGCCCTTCACATTGGCGACCACGCCGCCCTTGTTTTCTTCGGTGATAACGCCCTCGACCGGCTCCTTGCTCTCGCAAGCGGCCTCGACGTCGTCCCAAACCTTCATGCCCTCGAGCTTCTTGCGGCTGAGCTGCACGGTGCCCTCCTGATCGTTCACGCGAACGACAAAGACCTCGATCTCGTCGCCGACCTTGAGCACGTCCTCGGGCTTAACGGTGGGATCTGCGCTGACTTCGTCATACGGGATGTAACCGGCATGCTTCGTGCCCAGGTCGACCTGGACTTCGGTGGTACCGATCGCTGTGACAGTGCCAAGAACCTTATCTCCTGTATTCAAAGTCTTGATGGAGTTCTCAAGCAGTGCCTCAAAGCTCTCCTCCTGAACAGCATCAACATTAGTAATTTCGCTCATAGTCTTGTTGACCTCCTTTATAATCCACGCAGGCGTTGACGCGCCGGCAGTGAGTCCGATGGAAGAAATGCCGCGGTAATCGTCCGGACGGATGTCCGCGGCGGAATCGACAAGCGCCACCCGCCCGCAGTGCTCACGGCAGATATGCGCGAGGCGGCAGGTGTTGGAGCTGTTTTTGTCGCCGACGACCAGCATCGCCTCGCACTGGGAGGCCAGCTCGGCCGCTTCCGCCTGTCGATTTTCTGTAGCTCCACATATTGTATCAAATATTTCTCGATTAGTCCATACTTTTTTTGCGATTTTCTTGCAACTTTCCCATAAAAATTGCGTGCTCGTGGTCTGAGAGACCATTGTGACCGGCAGCTCGGCGCGCTCCGGCGCCTCGCGCAGCCATTTTTCCAGCTCCTCGGCATTCGCGAAGACGAGCGGATGGCTGCACCAGCCCGCGATGGCCTCGACCTCCGGGTGCGTCGGCGTGCCGATGATGACGGGCTGACGCCCCTGCTCCTCGGCCGCCGCGACCAGGCGGTGGATGCGCTTGACGGACGGGCAGGTCGCGTCGATGACCTCGACCGGCCGCGCCAGCAGCGCCTCGTAGACCGCACGCGGCACGCCGTGCGAGCGGATCACAACCGTCGCGCCGTCGGGAACCTCCTCGGGCGCGGAGACGGCGCGGATGCCCAGCGCCTCGAAATGCGCCACAAGATGGCGGTTGTGCGCGATCGGCCCATAGGTCACGGTCGGCTTGCCGCCCCGCGCGGCCTGTTCGACCAGATCGACCGCGCGGTTCACGCCGTAGCAGAACCCGGCGGAGCTTGCCTGCATGACCTTCACCGCTCGTCCCCCATGGCGTAGATTTTTTCCAGCAGCTCTGCCGAGCGCAGCGTCAGCTCCTCCGGCGTGGCCTTGGCGGCGGCATACTCCGGGAAGTACGGTTCGCCGAAGCGCAGCAGGATCGGGCTGAAAAGGTGTTTTTTTGTCGAAACATAGATCGGCACGACCGGCACCTTTGCACGGTTGGCCATCAGCAGCGCGCCGCTGTGCGCCTCGACCTTCTTGCCCTTGCGCACGCGCGTGCCCTCCGGGAAGATCAGCACCCTGTTGCCCTCGCGCAGCGTCTTGAGCGTGGTCTGCACGGCCTTGAGATCCGTGGCGCCGCGGTCGACCGGGAACGCGCCGAGCTTGCGGTAAAGCCAGCCCAGAACCGGCAGCTTCATCAGCTCCTGCTTGGCCATGATGCGCGGCAGACGCGACAGCTTGCCGTAGACAATGACCCAGACAGGGTCGGAAAAGCAGCTATGGTTGCAGCAGAGCATACACGGCCCTTCGGGGATGTTCTCGCGACCGTGCACATGGATGACCGGGTGCAGAATGCGCAGCCAGGCGGTCAGAAAGGCTCTCAAAATGCGGTATGTACGCTGGGAAAACATCTCGTTCATTGCAGTTTCCCCCGGATCGTGCTCAGAATTGCCTGCACGTTCTCCTCAAGCGTCTGATCGGAGCTGTCGATCACAATGGCGTCCTGCGCCGGACGCAGCGGCGCGATCTCGCGGTGCGAATCGCGATAGTCGCGCTCCTTCATGTCGGCGAGCACCTGCTCATAGGTGTCCGGCGCACCGCGCTGCTGCAATTCCAAGAAGCGGCGGCGGGCGCGCACCTCGGCCGAGGCCGTCAGGAAAATTTTCACGTCGGCGTCCGGCAGCACGACCGTGCCGATGTCGCGGCCGTCCATGACGACGTTGTGCTCGCGGGCGACGCGTCTCTGCGTCTCCATCAGGAAGGCGCGCACGCAGGGCAGCGCAGCGACCTTCGAGGCGGCGTCCGAAACGGCAGGCGTGCGGATCTCGGCCGAGACGTCCACGCCGCTCAGCAGCACGTGCTGCACGTCGTTTTCCCAGCGCAGCTCAAGCGCCAGCGCCGGGAGCAGCGTTTCAACGCCTGCTTTGTCCTCCGGGCTGATGCCGCGCTCGAGTGCCGCATAGCCGACCGCGCGATAAATCGCACCGGTGTCCACATAAACATAGCCCAGCGCCCTCGCGGCCGCCTTCGCCATGGTACTCTTTCCTGCACCCGCAGGGCCGTCAATCGCAATGCTGATCAAATCCGTCGTCCTCCCAGCGTTATGTAACAATTAATAAATATTATACTATTTCTTTCGTGAAAAAGCAAGCAAATTCATCCGTTTTGCAGGCGTTCCGCGCAGGAAATCGCTGCCGCGTGCGCCGTCGCCCACGCGATCTGCAAATTGAAGCCGCCGGTGTAGGCGTCGCAGTCGAGGATCTCCCCGGCGAAGTACAGCCCGCGCACGAGCTTCGACTCCATCGTTTTCGGGTCGACCTCGCGGACGCTGACGCCGCCGCGCGTGATGATCGCCTCGTCGACCGGCCGCAGACCGGTGATCGCGATCGGGAAGGCCTTTGTCAGCCGCAGCAGCGTCTGACGCTTCTCGCGCGTCAGGGCGTTGGCCTTGCCGAAGGGATCGATCTGCGCCATATCCAGCAGCGCCGGGATCAGCGCATGGGGATAAAGATCGGCCAACGCGTTCTCCATGGAGCGGTTGCAGTACTGCTTCAGGTCGCGGAGCATCCGTGCCTCGAGCTTCTCGGCGTCCAGCGCCGGCTTCAGATCCAGCTCGACGGTGTAGCGTTCGCCGGGCTTGCAGTGCGCCGAGGCAGAGAGCACGGTCGGGCCGGAGAGGCCGAAATGCGTGAACAACAGCTCGCCGAAGTCGCGATAGACCGCCTTGCCGCGCCCGTCGCGCAGGGTCAGGCCGGTGTTGCGCAGGGAAAGCCCCTGCAGGCCCGTGACCGCAGGCGCTTCCATCGGCACGAGCGAGCCGGTGGGCGGCTCGACAGTGTGACCGAGGCGCTCAGCCATGCGATAGCCGTCGCCGGTCGAGCCGGTCAGCGGATAGGAGCGGCCGCCCGTCGCAAGCAGGACGTTCTCGCAGGCAATCGGGCCGTCCTTGGTCTTGACCGCGCAGACTGCGCCGTTCTGCGTCAGGATCTCGACCGCGCTCGTCTGCCGCCGCTCCACGCCGCCGCGCCGCAGCGCGCGCTCCAGCGCCTGCAAAACGTCGCTCGAGCGGTCGGACTGCGGAAAGACGCGATTACCGCGCTCGACCTTGAGCGGGCAGCCGTTTCCCTCAAAAAACGCCATCGCCGCCTCCGGCGGATAGCGGAATATGCAGCCATAGAGAAAGCGCCCGTTGCGCGGCACGTTTTTCAGAACCGTCTCCGCACTGCACGCATTGGTCACGTTGCAGCGTCCCTTCCCGGTGATGAGCAGCTTTTTGCCGTCGCGGTCGTTTTTCTCCAGCAGCAGCACGCGCAGCCCCTTTTCCACCGCCGTCGCCGCCGCCATCAGTCCGGCCGCGCCGCCGCCGACGATCACCAGATCATTCGTCAGCTTTTTCATACACATGATACCTGTCCCAGATTTCTTCCAGCCGGTCAAAGGTCTCGGCCGTCTCGCTGCGCCGTCTCGACGCAACGGCCGCAATGAGCGCGTTGAGCACGCTCATCGGCGCGACCGGCGAATCCGCCAGCGAGACCATGTCGCTCTTGGCGCAGAGCAGCTCGTCGGCATAGGCCGCGATCGGCGCGGTCGGCCGGTCGGTCAGCGCAATGGTATGCGCCCCGGCATCCTTGGCATAGGCCATGGTGCGAATCGCGACATTGGAATAGCGCGGGAAGCTGATGCCGATCATCACATCCTCCGGCGCGATGCGGATGACCTGTCCGTAAAGCTCGCTGGCGGAATCCGTCGTGAGCAGTCGGACGTCGTCGAACATATAGTCCAGATAATAGCGCAGGAACTGTGCCGGCGCCGCCGACGCGCGCACGCCGAGAACATAGATCCGCTTGGCGCGCAGAACGGCCTCGACGGCGTTCTCGAACGCCGCCTCGTCGACTTCGTTGAGCGTCGCGCGGATGCGGTCGATGTCGTCCTGCAGGACCTTTTGCAGCACGGCGCTGCGCGGCATACGCGCCGCGTCGACCTCCATGCGCTGCGAAACGGTCAGGCGGTTGAGCACGACCTCCTGCAGCGCCTGCTGCATCTCCGGATAGCCGTCGAAGCCCAGTGCGGCCGCGAAGCGCACGACCGTCGATTCCGAGGTCTGCACGTTCCTGCCCAGCACAGCCGCCGTCTGGAACGCCGCCTTGTCATACTCCTGCAGGATGTACGCGGCAATGCGCCGCTGCCCCTTGGAGAAGGTGGCCATTTGATTATGTATCTGCGTCAAAATATCCGTGCTCATCGCAGTCCCGCCTCCTTTTTCAGCTCCGTCAGCTCCTCCGCCGTCAGATAGCGCCATTTTCCGACACCCAGATCGCCGAGCGTCAGATTGCCCTCGCGCACGCGGCACAGCCGCAGCACCCGGACACCCGCCTCCTCGCACATCCGCCGTATCTGACGGTTGCGCCCCTCGGAGATCGTGATCTCGTAGGTCGTTTTCCGCTCGCTCTGCCGCAGAAGCCGCACAGTCGGTGGATTGATCGGCCTGCCGTCGAGGACGATCGGCCGCTCCAGTAGGGCGGCCGTCCGCGCATCCGCGCCGGATACCGTCACCTCATAGGTCTTTTCAACGCATCCGCGCGGGTGCATCAGGCAGTCGGCCAGCGCGCCGTCGTTCGTGAAGAGCAGCAGTCCCTCCGAGGCGCAGTCGAGACGCCCGACCGGGTAGACCCGGCAGCCGCAGTCGACGAGCTGCGCGGCCGTTTTGCGCCCCAGCTCGTCGTGCAGCGTGGTCACATAGCCGCGCGGCTTATAGAGCATCAGCGTCACGGGGGCGTCCTGCTCGGGCAGCGGCCGGCCGTCGAGCAGAATGCGGTCGCGCGCCGGGTCGGCGCTGTCGCCCAGCGACGCCGCGCGTCCGTTCACGCGCACGCGGCCGTCGGCGATCAGCTTCTCACAGGCTCTACGGGACGCCACGCCCCGTGCAGCCATTATTTTTTGAAGTCGTTCCATCATAAGCAATTCCGCTTTCTCCCCAAAGCAGGGGCAGGGTCGCCACGACGCGCTCACCCAGACGCAGCTCGGCATAACCGGCGTGCGTGCCGGGCGCCCCGGCCTGCATCGCAAGCTGCGGCCAGCGCACCTCGAAATCCGGGCGTTCGCCGTCGCGCAGGGAGAGCAGCACCGTCTCCCCGGCCAGCAGTGCCGCCGTCTGACCGTTGGCCAGCGGCAGGCGCGTCACCTCTTCGTTTTTCTCGTAGACCGGCTGCATTCCATAAAGGCCGAAGCCGTATTCATACAGCGCGGCGTGGTCGTTCCAGTCGTCGCGGTCGCGCAGGGTCACGGCGATCAGCGTGCGCCCGTCGCGCTGCGCGGCGCTCACGAGCGTTCGCCCGGCCGCAAGCGTATAGCCGGTTTTTACGCCAATTGCGCCGTTACATGTCCACAGCAAGCGGTTGTGATTCTGAAAACAGCGCTTGCCGACGGTATAGGTCTTGGTCGCTACAATTTCCGAAAAAATTGGGTTTTTCAGCGCTTTTGCCGTTAAATTGGCCATATCTCGCGCGGTCGAATAGTGTCGCTCCCCGTCGAGGCCGTTGGGGTTCTCAAAATGCGTCTGCGTCAGTCCCAGCGCCTCGGCGCGCTCGTTCATCTCGGCCACGAAGGCCGAAACGCTCCCTCCGGCGTGCAGCGCAAGCGCCACGGCCGCGTCGTTTCCGGAGCTGAGCAGCAGACCGTAGAGCAGCTCGCGCACGGTCAGCTCCTCCCCGGCCGTGAGATAGATCGACGTGCCCTCGATACCCGTCGCCTCGGCCGGGATCGTGACCGTCTCGTCCGGGTCGCACAGCTCGAGCACGGTCAGCGCCGTCATGATCTTCGTCGTGCTGGCGATCAGGGCGCGCTCGTCGGCATTTTGCTCAAAGAGCACGCTGCCGGTGTCGGCGTCCATCAGAATCGCGCATTGCGCCGACGTCCGCGGCACGGCCTGCGCCGGTAAAATCAGAAAAACGACAGCAGCAAGGGCTGCTGCCGTAGCAAAAATTCTTTGTTTCATTCCGCATCACCCGGGCATAGCTTGCCCGGGGATCACGCGGATTATGCAGGCATTCAGTCGATGTCGACCGAGCGGCTCCTGATCAGGTCGCTGATCTTGTCGACCAGCACCGGGAGCTGATCGATCGCGCGTTCGACGGCGTTGCTCGCAGGCTCGCCGACCGGGAGCAGACGCACACGGTCGCCCTGAATGACCAGCATGGCCACCGGCACGACCTTCAGGCCGCAGCCCATGCCCGCGCCGGACGGGCCGGTCGGGGCGGATTTCGACGGAAGGTCGCCGCCGCCGGAGGCAAGTCCCACGCTGACCTTCGAGATCGGCACGAGCGTGATGCCGTCGCCGAGGGCGATCGGCGCGCCGACGGACGTATTCGCGTCGACCAGCTCGCGCACCTGACGGATCGAATCGTCCAGCACGTCATTCAGCTTCTTTTCCATGTTCGGTTCCCTCCTCATGTTCCTCCGCAGGCTGCTCCTCCTCGGGCAGCTTGGGCTTTCCGAATTGCATCTTGTTGATCTCGGGCAGCTCGTCCAGCGATTCCAGCCCGAAGGTTCTCAAAAAATCGGCCGTCGTGCGGAACAGGGTCGGCCGCCCCGGCACATTCAGCTTGCCGCATTCCTCGATCAAATGCTTGTTGAGCAGCGCGCTGACGCTGTAGGAGCTGTCGACGCCGCGGATCTGCTCGATATACGCGCGCGTGGCCGGCTGATAATAGGCCACGACCGTCAGCGTCTCGAGCTGCGCGGCCGAAAGCTTCGGCGGCTTGCGCGTCTCAAGCGCTTTTGTTATATAGGAAGACATCTCGCCTGACGAGCACATCTGCCACGCCTGTTCCAGATGCACCAGACGCACGCCGCGCCGGTCATAGGACAGGCGATCGGCCAGACTCTGCGCGGCCCTTTCGACCTCGTCGCGGCCGCACTCCGTGGCCATGCAGAGGCGTTCCGTCTCCACCGGTTCTCCGGCAGCAAAGAGGATCGCCTCCAAAATGCGTTCAAGTTCCGCTTGCTCCATCGGAAATCTCCATTCCTCCGTCCGGCATCTTGCAGAAGCGAACGGAAACATCGTCCTCGTCGTCCTCAATCTCGATGGAATGCAGACGGCAAAGCTCCAGAACCGCCAAAAATGTCGCGACGATCTCACTGCGCGAGCGATTGTCCTTAAACAGGCTGCGGAATTTCGCGACGCCGCGCATCAGCAGGCGTTTGAGCACCTCGGCAGCCTTTTTCGTCACGGGATACGGCTCTGCACCGACGATGCCTTGAAAATTCGACACCGGGGGCGGCAGCCTCCGCTCGGAGCGCTCGGCCATCGTCGCAAAGGCGTGGAGCAGATCCTCCGGCTCGTGGCGGTAGCGATAGGTTCGGTCGGCCTGATACGGCTCCTGCGGCTTGGTGAAGAGGTTGCGGCCGATCTCGTTGCGCGGCTCGAGGAAGGCGACCGCCGTGCGGATCTGCTCATAGGCGTCGGCGCGCTGGCGCTCCTCGAGAGAGCGGATCAGCAGCTCCATCTCGCTCATAGCCTCCTCGCGCTCGGCAGCGGAGAGCAGCATCTTGGTTTTGATGAGCATCAGATGCGAGGCCATCGCGATAAATTCACTGGCGATCTCCATATCCAGCCGCTTCATCTCGTCCAGATAGGCAAGGTATTGCTCCAGAATCGACGTGATGCTGACGTCCTGGATCTCTATTTTATTTTTGCTCAGCAGCAGGAAGATCACGTCCAGCGGGCCGTCAAAGTCCTCCGGAAGCGCGTCCTGCCGGCGGATCACCCCGGTCAGGTGATAGCTCGGTTCGTCCATTGCGCCGGTTCCTCAATCAAAAGTATAGCATTTTTCCGCGCATTGCGCAAGAAAAAATCAGGCATTTTGGATCGTGCCGACCAGCTCGGCGCGCCCCGTCCCCTTTTCGGCCGAGAAGGGGATCAGGCGCATCTCGTCAGAGAGCGCCAGCTCGCGGCGGATGACCGCCATATTCGGCTCGATCTCGCGCGGCTTGAGCTTGTCGAGCTTGTTTGCCACGACCACGAAGGGGCGGCCGGTCGACTGGAACAGCTGCGCCATCACGACATCGAGCTTGGTCGGCGCGTGGCGCGCGTCGACGATCATCACGCCGAGCGTCAGCGCCTCCGGCTCTGCAAAATAGCGCTCCATCAGCCGTCCCCAGCGGTTTTTCTCCGATTCGGAGACCTGCGCATAGCCGTAGCCGGGCAGATCGACGAGGTAGGCCGCGCCGTCGACGCGGAAATAGTTGATGTGGACGGTTTTGCCGGGCTTCTGGCCGACGCGCGCAAAATTTTTGCGCTGTAAAACGCAGTTCAGCACCGACGACTTGCCGACGTTGGACTTCCCGGCGAAGGCAATCTGCTTCAGACCGTCGTGCAGGAAGTCCGCAGGCGTCGCGGCGGATTTGACGAATTCTACTTTTTGAAGGTTCATTGGCGGATCCCCGTCTGCGGCTCGACCGGGCTTTGCGGCACGGGCAGCACAGCTTTCTTTGCAGGCTTGGCTTCGGGCGCGGCCGTCACGGGCAGCGCGAGCGCCGTCTCGATCACGGAATCGGCGTGCTCCACGGTGACAAAATTCAGCGCGCGGCGCACCGTCTGGTCGATCTCGGCCAGATCCTTCTCGTTGTCCTTGGGGATGATGACGGTACGGATGCCGTGACGGTAGGCCGCCATGGTCTTTTCCTTCAGGCCGCCGATGGGCAGCACCCGGCCGCGGATCGAGATCTCGCCGGTCATGGCAATGTCACGGCGCACCGGAGTGTTTGTGAGCGCCGAGACGAGCGCCGTGCAGACCGTCACGCCTGCCGACGGGCCGTCCTTGGGCACTGCGCCCTCTGGGAAGTGGACGTGGATGTCCTTGGTCTTGTAAAAATCGGTCGGAATACGGAATTCCTTCGCGCGGCTGCGGATATAGCTCATTGCCGCGTGGACGGATTCCTTCATCACGTTACCGAGGTTGCCGGTCAGCTCGAGCTTGCCCGTGCCCTCAACGACGTTGCACTCGACCTCGAGCGTCTCGCCGCCGACCGACGTCCACGCAAGCCCCGTGACGAGGCCGACGGTGTCGGCGGACGGCAGCTTGTCCGGCAGGAGCTTGCGCGGGCCGAGATAGGCCTCCAGCTCCGCACCGGTCACGCGCTGCGCCTTCAGCTCCGGCTCGGATACGATGCGCATGGCCGCCTTGCGGCAGAGCGCCCCCAGCTCCCGTTCAAGGCTGCGCACACCGGACTCGCGCGTATAGCAGCGGATGATCTCGCGCATGGCGTCGTCCGTGACCTTGAGCTGTGTCTTGGCGATGCCGTGCTTTTTAAGCTGCTTGGGCAGCAGGTGGCGCTTGGCGATCATCAGCTTTTCCTCGTCGGTGTAAGAGCCAAGCTCAATGACCTCCATACGGTCGAGCAGCGGACGCGGGATCGTATCGGTCGTGTTGGCCGTGGTGATGAACATACATTCGCTGAGATCGAACGGCAGCTCGAGATAGTTATCGCGGAAGGTCTTGTTCTGCTCGGAATCGAGCACCTCAAGCAGCGCCGCCGACGGGTCTCCGCGATAGTCGCTGCCGAGCTTGTCGATCTCGTCGAGCAGCAGCAGCGGGTTGCACGAGCCGGCCTGCTGAATGGCCGTCAGGATGCGGCCGGGCATTGCGCCAATATAGGTCTTTCTGTGGCCGCGGATCTCGGCCTCGTCGTGAATGCCGCCGAGGGAGATGCGCGCGAGCTTGCGGTTGAGCGCGCAAGCCACGCTCATGGCGATGGACGTTTTGCCGACGCCCGGAGGGCCGACAAGGCAGATGATCTGCCCCGGAAGCTCCGGCGCGAGCTGCTTGACGGCCAGAATTTCCAGAATGCGCTCCTTGACCTTTTCCAGACCGAAATGGTCGCGGTCAAGGATGCGGCGCGCCGTCTCGACGTTCACGCGCTCCTTCGTCCGCCTGTTCCACGGAAGCTCGAGCGCGGTGTCGAGGTAATTGCGGATGACGGACGCCTCGGAGGCGCCGTAGGGCTGCTTCAGAAGCCGCTGAACCTCCTTGTTTAGTTTCTCCGTGACCTCCTCGGGCGCGTGCAGCGCCTCGATCCTCGCGCGGTACTGCTCGGCCTCGTCGTCCTCGTCCGTCTCGCCCAGCTCCTTGCGGATGACCTTCATCTGCTCGCGCAGATAATAGTCCCGCTGATCCTTGTCGATCACCTGCTGGGTCTTGTCCTGAAGCTGATTCTCAATGCGCAGAACCTCCAGCTCGCGCGAGAGCAGACGGTTGGAGATCTCCAGCCGCTTCACCGGGTCGAGCTGCGCCAGCACGCGCATTTTGTCGGAATAATCGTAGCTTGCGGCCTGCGCGATCAGATCGGCGACCTGTCCGGGGTCGCGCGAGGCGATGATCTTGAGCATGACGTCCTGCACGGGGCGCTGCGACAGCTCGATGAATTCGTCGAAAAGCTGCGCCGCCTGCCGCAGCAGCGCGTCGACGCGCACGCTCTGCATCGGAACGTTCTCGTCCGGCAGGGACTCCACCCGCGCGCAGAGGTAGCTCTTCGCGGTCAGCTCCTCGGTGATGTGCGCGCGGTATTCGCCGTGCACCAGCACGCGGACGGCGTCGCCGGGCATTTTCAGCACCTGCCGCACCTCCGCGACCGTGCCGACGTCGTAAAGCCCGTCCATTGACGGATCGTCCTGCAAAATATCCCTCTGGGTCACCAGGAAGATTTTCTGGTCGCCCTTCATTGCCTTGTCCAATGCGCGGACGGATTTCTCCCTGCCGACGTCGAAATGAACCGTCGCCTGCGGGAACACCGTCAGACCGCGCAGCGCCAGAACAGGCATCCGTTCCGAAATGATAATTTCCTGCATCATGGTTTCTCCTTTCCCTGGGTATTCCGGAAACCGTTCGGGCAATCTGCCCGATAAAATGAGAAAAAAGGGGCGTCCGAAGGCTCCCCCATTTCTCCCTTATCCTGCGTTGGAGCGCGGCTTCTTGCCGTGGGTCACCACGGGCTCTGCTCCGTTCTCCACGCATTCCTTCGTGATCATGACCTTCGTGATGGTCGGGTCGGACGGGATCTCATACATGATCTTCGTCATGATCTCCTCGAGCACCGCCCGCAGGCCTCTCGCACCGATCTTGCGGTCGATGGCGCGCTGGGCGATCGCCTCGAGCGCCGCGACCTCGAAATCAAGCGTCACATGGTCCAGCTCCAGCAGCTTGCGATACTGCCGGCAGAGCGCATTTTTCGGCTCGGTCAGGATGCGCACCAGATCCTGCTGCGTCAGGCTGTCGAGGCTGGTGATCATCGGCATACGGCCGACCAGCTCCGGGATCAGGCCGAACTTCAGCAGATCGTGCGGCTGCACCTGCGCGAACAGCGTGCCGACGTCGCGCTCCTTCTTGCTCTTCAGCTCCGAGCCGAAGCCGAGGCTCGAGCGGTCGACGCGGCGCTCGATGATCTTATCCAGTCCGTCGAACGCACCGCCGCAGATGAACAGGATGTTCGACGTGTCGATCTGGATGAACTCCTGCTGCGGGTGCTTTCTGCCGCCCTGCGGCGGGACGTTGGCGACCGTGCCCTCGACGATCTTGAGCAGCGCCTGCTGCACGCCCTCGCCGGAGACGTCGCGCGTGATGGAGGTATTTTCGCTCTTGCGGGCGATCTTATCCAGCTCGTCGATATAGATGATGCCGCGCTCGGCCAGCTCGACGTCGAAATCCGCCGCCTGAAGCAGGCGCAGCAGGATGTTCTCGACGTCCTCGCCGACATAACCGGCCTCGGTCAGCGTGGTCGCGTCGGCGATGGCGAAGGGCACCTCGAGAATCTTCGCGAGGGTCTGGGCAAAGAGCGTCTTGCCGCTGCCGGTCGGGCCGATCAGCAGAATATTGCTCTTTTGCAGCTCGACATCGCTCTGCGAGCCGTAATAAATGCGCTTATAGTGGTTATAGACGGCGACGGAGAGGGCGATTTTCGCCCGATCCTGCCCGATGATGTAGCCGTCCATATATTCCTTGATCTCCTTGGGCGTCGGGAGATGCTCCGGCTTCGGGAGGTCGTGCTCCTGCAGCTCGTACATATCCTCATGCAGCAGAGAGCCGCAAAGCTCCACGCATTCGTTGCAGATATACACGTTGTTCGGGCCGGAGAGAATGCGCTGCACCTGCCCCTGCGTCTTGCCGCAGAAGGAGCAGCGGATCAATTTATCAGCCAATTGCAGAGTCTCCTTACTTATCTATGCGAGATCACACGGTCGATCAGGCCGTACTCCAGCGCCTGCTGCGCCGTGAGGAAATTGTCGCGCTCGGTATCGCGGGAAATTTCCTCGTAGCTCTTGCCGGTGCGCTCTGCGAGGATCTCGTTGAGCTTTTTCTTGATCTCGCCGAGGCGCTGCGCGTGGATCTGAATGTCCGTAACCTGACCCTGCATCCCGCCGAGGGGCTGATGGATCATGATCTCGGAATTGGGCAGGGCGATGCGCTTGCCCTTCGTGCCGGCGGCCAGCAGGAACGCGCCCATGGACGCGGCCATGCCGACGCAGATCGTCGAGACGTCGCACTTGATGTACTGCATGGTGTCGTAGATTGCCATGCCGGACGTCACGGAGCCGCCGGGGCTGTTGATGTAGAACTGAATGTCCTTATCGGGATCCTGCGCCTCGAGGTAGAGCATCTGCGCCACGATGAGCGCGGCGGTGGTGTCGTTGACCTCCTCGGACAGGAAAATGATGCGGTCGTTGAGCAACCGGGAGAAAATGTCATAAGACCGTTCGCCTCTGCTGGTCTGCTCCACGACATAAGGTACCAAACTCATAATTACGCTCCTTTCCCGAAAACGGGTTCTTTGACGCGCGGGGCGCGCGGATCGGCGGCCGCCGCGCAGTCAAAGAACAGTATAGCCAGAGTTTTTGCGGATTATTCCGCCTTGGTCTCCTCGTCCTTCTTCACGGGGACGGCGACGGCGGAGTCGGCGATGAGCTTCGCGGCCTTCTTGACCTGCAGGTCGCCGCGCATTCCCTTCTCGTCGAGGATCTCCTTGACCTTCTCGACCTCGAGCTTATAGGAATCGGCCAGACGCTTGTATTCCTCCTCGCACTCCTCGTCGGTGACCTCGAGCTTCTCGGCATCGACGACGGCGTCGAGCATAACGTTGGTCTTAACGGCATGGAGCGCAGACGGGCGCAGGCTGTTGCGCATGGTGTCCATGCTGCCGCCGATCATCTGGGCATAGGCCTGCAGCGAGGCGCCCTGAGAGCGCAGCTCATAGTCCATGCGCTCCAGCTCCTGATCCAGCTCCTCCTCGACCATGCTGTTGGGAATCTCGACGGTCATGTTTTCCACGGCCTTCTCGATCGCGGCGTTCTCGAACGCGCGGTCAATGCCGTTCTGCTTCTCCTCGCGGATGCGCTTTTCGATGTCGGCACGCAGCTCGGCGACGGTGTCAAACTCGGAGACGTCCTTGACAAACTCGTCGTCCTTCTCCGGAACGACGGTCTCCTTGACCTCCTTGACCTTGACCTTGAAGACGACCGGCGCGCCGGCCAGCTCCTTGGCGTGGTAGTCCTCCGGGAAGGTCAGCTCGATGTCCTTCTCCTCGCCGGCGCTCATGCCGACGACCTGCTCCTCAAAGCCGGGGATGAAGGTATGCGAGCCGAGCTTCAGCTCGTAGTCCTCGCCCTTGCCGCCCTGGAAGGCGATACCGTTCCGGAAGCCCTCATAGTCGATCACGGCCGTGTCGCCCTCCTGCGCGGGGCGGTCGACGGTGGTGATGCGGGCGACGTTGTTGGCCATACGGTCCAGCTCGGCGTCGATCTCGCTCTCGGCGACCTCGACCTCGGCCTTTTCGACCTCAAGACCCTTGTAATCGCCGAGCTTGACCTCGGGATAGAGGTCGGTCACGACGGACAGGGTGACGGTGTCGTCGTCGGCGATGTCCATGCTCGAGACGGACGGGCGGCCGACAGGCTTGATGTCCTGCGTCAGGATGTAGTCCTTATAAAGCTGCGGGAACATATCTTCGATCGCGTCCTCAAAGAAAACGTGCTTGCCGTAAGCGGCCTCGATGACCATACGGGGCGCGTGACCCTTGCGGAAGCCGGGGATGGTGATGTCCTTGCGGTACTTGAGGTATGCCTTGTTCAGCGACGGCTCCAGCTCCGCCTTGGCGATCTCCAGCGTAACGGTTGCGCGGGTCGCTTCTTTTTCTACGCTCTTAACATTCATTTTGTGTCTCCTCCTATGGATTGCGCGTTTTTCGCGCATTATTTACAATGAGCCGAATTATTTTATCAGATTTTTTCTGATATTACAAGCTTTTTTTCGTCTATTTCAGTCGAATCGGTTGAAAATGTACAAAATCGGCCGCACAAAGACGGAATTCCGTCCCAGCATGGCTGCCCTGAATGGCCAGCTTATGGCTGTCGCCGTGCAGGTGGCCGTAGCAGCAGAGGCTGACGCCGTACTGCGCGAGCAGGGCGAGAATTTCCGGGCATTCATAGCCGCGATAGCGCGGCGGATAGTGCAGGAAGCAGAATTTTTCCCGCTCCCCTGCGGCCTTGAGCGAGGTCTCCAGCCGGATCAGCTCACGCCGGAAGACCTTGTCGTTGTGGCTGCCGACGGCGGCGTCCTCCTCGAAGAACCAGCCGCGTGTGCCGCAGAGCGCCACGTCCCCGTATTCATAGCAGTTGTTGTTCAGAATGAACATCTGCGAAAAGCCGTTTGCCTCGCAGAAGCGGTAAAATTTCGTCGCCGTGCTCCACCAATAGTCGTGGTTGCCCTTGAGGATGATCTTGCGCCCCGGAATGGCGTTGATGAACGCGAAGTCCTGCGTCGCCTCCTCCAGACTCAGCGCCCAGCTCAGGTCGCCCAGCAGGACGGTCGTGTCCTCCGGCCGCACGACGGAAAACCCGGCGCGCAGCTTGTCGACATAGCCCTCCCAGCGGCCGCCGAAAACGTCCATCGGCTTGTTTGAGCCAAGGGAAAGATGCAGATCTCCGATTGCGTAAAGCGCCATCAGCGTCCTCCTCTCTCCACCGCGTCGAGCAGCTCCATCAGGTTGGTATAAAACAGGCGGTCGAGCAGTGCCTCGTCATAGCCGTGGGCGCGCAGCTCGTCGTAAAAGGCGGAATACCCGCGAATATCCGAGATCCCGCGCGCCAGCACGTCGCAGCCGTCGAGGTCGCCGCCCATGCAGACGTGCCGCTCGCCGCAGAGCGTCAGCAGATGCTCCAGATGCGCCCGCAGCGCGTCAAAATCGCCCCCTCCGCCCAGAAACGGCGGATAAAAATTCAGGCCGACGACCCCGCCGGTCTGCGCAAGCGCGCGGAGCTGGTCGTCCGTCAGGTTGCGCGGATGCCCGCACAGCGCGCGGCAGTCGGAATGGCTGGCCATGATCGGCGCGCGGGCGCAGTCGACCAGCTCCCAAAACGCGCGGTCGCCCAGATGGCTGACGTCGAGCACCATGCCGCAGCTCTGCGCCACGCGCACAAAGGCGCGTCCGCGGTCGCTCAGGCCGCGCTCCGAGCCACGGCAGCCGGCCAGCGCGTTGTCGGCGTTCCACGTCAGCGTGGCAAGCACGAAGCCCTGCTCCCGCAGCGGGGCAAGGCGCTCCGGGTCGCAGCCGATAACCTCCGCGCCCTCGAGGGAAAACAGCGCAGCCATTTTCCCGGCGGCGTTGCAGGCGCGCGCCTCGGCCGCCGAGCGCACGGAGACGATCCGCGCGGCATTTTGCTCCAGCTCGCGCCGCAGGACGGCAAGCGGAAGCCGCAGGGCGTCGGCGCAGTCGGCGAAGCCGAATTCCGCAAGCGCTCCGGCGTAGCTGCAAAAGGCGAAAATCTGCGTGTAAGCGTCCAAAAAGGCCGCGCGTCTGAGGTCGACGTGCCCGGTGTTCGTCTCCAGTCCCTCGCCCCTTTTCCAGAGGGCGTAGGCCGTGTCGCAATGTGCGTCGAACAGTCTCATTGAAACGCGTCCTCCAAATGGTTGATCTGCGGCACGCGGGTCTGCATCCCCTGCGGGGCATAGATCTCGATCACGTCGAAGCGCACGGGCTGCTCCGTCTCGCGCTCGGCAAGGAACATCAGCGCCGTCTGGCGCAGGCGCTCCTGCTTATGCCGGTCGACAAATTCGCGGGCGGCAGCAAAATCCGCGCTCTTTCTCAGCTTGACCTCGACAAAAACGAGCGTCCCGCGCCGCTCGGCGATCAGGTCGATCTCCCCGAAGCGGCAGCGGTAATTCGCCGCGACGATGCGGTAGCGCCGCTTTTGCAGATAGGCCGCCGCAAGGCTCTCTCCCCAGCGGCCGAGCAGATCATTCGCCATAGAATTTTTTCAGAAAGCTCCTGCGATGGATGGGGCAGGGGCCGAATTCGCGCAGGGCGGCGTAGTGCTTCTGCGTGCCGTAGCCCTTGTGGATGGCAAAGCCGTACTGCGGGTAGGCCGCGTCCTGCTCGAGCATGAAGCGGTCGCGCGTGACCTTTGCAAGGATCGACGCCGCCGCAATGTTCGCGCTGCGGCTGTCGCCCTTGATGATCGTGCGCACGGGGATGTCACCGAAATCCGGCTCGCGGTTGCCGTCGACGAGCGCAAGGTCGGGCTTTTGCCCGAGCTGCCCGACGGCGCGGCGCATGGCCAAAAACGTCGCCTGCAAAATGTTGAGCTCGTCGATCTCCCGCTCGCTTGCAAAGGCGATGCCATAGGCCAGCGCCTGCTCGCAGATCAGGGGATAGAGCGCCTCGCGGCGCTTTTCGGAGAGCTTTTTCGAGTCATTCAGACCCTCCAGCTCCAAATCGGGCGGCAGGATCACCGCCGCCGCGCAGACCGGCCCGGCCAACGGGCCGCGCCCGGCCTCGTCCACGCCGCAGATCAGGGAGAAGCCCTCCTCCATTGCGGCATGCTCAAAGTTCCATAATTCAGACATGGGTCGTCTCCTCCGTCCCCTCCGGAAGCTCCAGTGTGAATTTTCCGATCTTTCCGGAGCGGAATTCCTCCAATAAGATCCGCGCCATGCGCTCCGTGTCCAGCTCACCGCGCGCCAGCAGGAAGCCGCGTTTGCGCGCCGCCTCGCTCAGAAGCGCGAAGCCGTCCGTCTCGGGCGGGCAGTCGAGCTTATAGCGCTCGCGAAGCGCCTCGGGATAGCGCGTGTAGAGCAGCTTCATCAGGTGCAGCGCCAGCGTCTCGGTATCGAGGACGTTATCCTTGACCGCGCCGGTATAGGCCAGCCGACGGCCGACCTCCTCGTCGCCGAGCTTCGGCCAGAGGATGCCCGGCGTGTCGAGCAGGAGCAGGCCGTTGTCCACCGTGACCCACTGCTTGCCGCGCGTGACGCCCGGGCGGTTCTCGGCCTTCGCGCCCTTGCGCCCGGCGACCTGATTGATGAAGGTCGATTTTCCGACGTTCGGGATGCCGACGATCATCAGCTTGAGCGGCTTGTTGACAAAGCCCTTCTCGGCGTAGCGCCGGAGCTTCTCGCTCAGAAGCTCGCGCACCGCCGGAACGAAGCGATTGATGCCCCGGCGGCTCTTGCAGTCGGTCGGCACGACCGCCATGCCCTGCTTGCGGAACCAGTCCGCCCAGACCGCCGTGGCGGCCGGGTCTGCAAGGTCGATGCGGTTGAGGATCATCATGCGCGGCTTTGCGCCGCAGATCGCGTCAATATCCGGGTTACGGCTTGCAAGCGGGATACGCGCGTCGACGATCTCGCAGACAGCGTCGACCAGCTTGAGGTCGGCCTCCATCTGCCGCCGGGTCTTGGTCATGTGACCCGGATACCATTGAATGTTCATCTTATCGTCCATCAGTCCACCGTCCCGATCCGGCTGAAGCTGCGCGAGCCGTCTGCATTTTTGCCGGGGAACACGACGGCCAGCACCTTCCCCATCACCTGATCGAGCCGGATCTGGCCGATCTCGGCATAGCGGCTGTCGGCCGAATGGTTGCGGTTGTCGCCCATGACGAACACGCAGTCCTTCCCGACCGTGAGCGGGAACTCCGTACCGCCGTAGACCTCGAGCATCGTCTCGTTGATATAAGGCTCGCTCAGCGCCATTCCGTCGACATAGACCGTCGCCGTGCCGTCCCCGTTGGAGCGGACGTCGACCGTCTGCCCCTCGGTGGCGATCACACGCTTGACGATCGGCTCGCCGTCGCGGAAGGACAGCTTGCGCGCGACGACGATGTCGCCGTAGTGCAGATCGCCCATGATGACGTTGCTTTGCAGGGCGAGATAGTCGCCGTCCTGAAGCGTCGGGAGCATCGACTCGCCGTTCACGCCGACCAGCCGCACGACGAACACAAAGATCAGCGTCACCGCCGCCAGAATATAGGCAAGATCATGCAGCAGCGTATAGGCGCCGTAAAGCGGCGGCTGCTTCTCCGGCTGAGGCTTCTGCGGCGCGGGCGTCAGCTCCGGCTGCGCCTGCATTTCGTTTTCTTCCATAAAACCAGTTCCTCCCATTCAGCCGCTGCGCGCGGCTGGGCATATTATCCTTAATTATATCGATTATACACGATTTCCGGTCGGAAATAAAGAGCGATTTATGAACAAATCGAAAAAAATAACGCCGGTCGAGCCGTTTCCGACTCAACCGGCGAAAATTCGGGAACCTCTGATTCAATCGCAAGAGCGGCCAGCGAGGGATTTTGTTCCAAATTGAGGTTTGGAAATCGCAGGAATACTTTGTGTATTTCAAGATTTTCAAACCGATCAGTTGGGACAAAAGACCCGCTGAGCGCCGCTGCCGATTGATTCAGAGGTTCCTTCGTTTGTCACAGGCCGGCCTTGGGCTCAGGCAGGCGGTATTTGCGCGCATAGGCCTTGTATTCCCGCTTGAACGACTCGTCCTCGAACTTCGCCGAGCGCAGCGTCTCATGCAGGTTGAGGTTGTGCATCGCCGTGTCGATCACGCATCCGGCGATATTCGAGCAGTGGTCGGAGGTGCGCTCCAGATTCGTCAGCAGGTCGGCCCAGACAAAGCCGTTTTCCATGCTGCACGCGCTTTGCTGCATCCGCAGGATGTGGCTCGTGCGCATCTGCTCCTTCAGGCCGTCGATCACCTGCTCGAGCGGCTCGACATGCGCTGCCATGGACGCATCGCCGCTCTGGAATGCCTTGAGGGTCATTTCGACGATCTCCTCGACCGCCTCGGCCAGCGTGCGGTATTCTGCCGTCGCCGCCTCGGAAAAGCGCAGGCGCTTGCTGCGCAGCTCCTCGGCCGATTCGAGGATGTTCACCGCGTGATCGGAAATGCGCTCAAAATCGCCGATGACCTTCAGCAGCTCCGTGACCTCGCGGCTCTCGTCCTCGCCGAGCTTCTGCGCGCTGACGCGCACGAGATAGGTACCGAGCAGGTCTTCAAAATGGTCGCAGCGCTCCTCGTCTTTGCGGATCTGCTGCGCCAGCTCCGGACGGTAATCCGTGACGGAGCGCAGCGCGGTCTTCATCGCCCGGACGGAGGAATCCGCCATTTGCAGGCAGACGGCGCGGCTCTGCTGCAGCGCCAGCGACGGCGTTGCAAGAAGGCGCTCGTCCAGCTCCTGCGGGCGCTCGGCGTATTTTGCATCCGGCACCAGACGGATCGCCAGCTTCTCGAGCAGGCCGCCCGCCGGGAGCAGCAGCGCCGTGCAGGCGACGTTAAAGACGGAGTGACACACGGCGATGCCGAGCTTCGTCGCAGGCTCGTTGAGGATCGCCGGGGCGGCGGCCGCCTTGACGATGCAGAACACGCTCAGCAGCACGACCACGCCGATGATGTTGAACATCAGGTGCACGACGGCGGCGCGCTTCGCGTTTTTGTTCGTGCCGACCGAGGCCAGCAGCGCCGTGACGCAGGTGCCGATGTTCTGTCCCATGATGATCGGGATCGCGGCGGCATAGCTGACGCTGCCGGTCACGGCCAAAGCCTGCAAAATGCCGACCGAGGCCGAGCTGGACTGGATGATCGCCGTCAGGATCATGCCGACGAGCACGCCGAGCACCGGATTTTTGAAGAGCACGAAGAGATTGGTGAAGGCCGGGACGTCCTTCAGGCCGGACACCGCGCCGCTCATGGTCTCCATGCCGAACATCAGCGTCGCGAAGCCGAGCAGGATCAGTCCGGTGTCCTTCTTGCGGTCGTTTTTCACGAAGAGATACAGCACGATGCCGATCAGCGCCAGCACCGGCGTGAACGCGGACGGCTTGAGCAGGCTGACCAGGACGTTGCTGCTGTCGATGCCCGTGAGGCTGAGCAGCCACGCCGTCACGGTCGTGCCGACGTTCGCGCCCATGATGACGTTGATCGCCTGACGCAGCGTCATCAGGCCGGAGTTGACAAAGCCGACGACCATGACGGTCGTGGCCGACGAGCTTTGGATGATCGAGGTCACACCCAGACCGGTCAAAAAGCCCATGACCGGGCGGTCCGTGATCCTGCCGATCAGTGTCCGCAGGCCGTTGCCCGCGCGGCGCTCCAATGCCTCGCCCATCACGTTCATGCCGAACAGGAACAGACAAAGCCCGCCGAGCATCGTCAGTGCATTGAAAATTGTCATTGCGTTCTCTCCAATCCGATTTTTATCTTTGGACAACACCGCAAAATTCGGCAAGCAGATCCGCCGAAGCGCGCCGACGCAATTGCGCGGTGCTGCCTATGGATAACTTCCTCTTTTGCTCTGTAAAAATCGTATCAAAGGAACGTCAAATCCGTCACCAGTTTTTTGTAAAATCGAAGTAAAATCGCGGGTTTCTGTAAAAAATCCCGCTGCCGCATGGCAGCGGGATGGATTCAGCTTCCCTGAATGTCCAGAATGACATATTCCGACCGGCAGCCGGTCTTGAAGCTGATCGCCCAGTCCGAAATGCCGGAGGTCACGACGAAATCCGTGTCCGCGCGGCGCTCGAGGCCATAGACATTATCGTCGCCGAAGCCGAACCAGTCGATCAGCTGCACCAGCGGGATGAGCTGGCCGCCGTGCGTATGCCCCGAGAGCACGAGGTCGACCCCGGAGGCCGCCTCGCCGTCATAATCATGCGGCTGATGGTCGAGCACGATGGAATAATACTGTTCGTTCAGCCCCTGCGTCAGCTCCTGCATGGACGCGCGCCCGCCGCGGTTCTCCGTCTCCTCCGAGGCATCCTGCCGCCCGATGAGATAGAACCGATCGTCCAGCAGCACCGTCTCGTCCTGCAAAACGGTCACGCCGTTGGCCTCCAGCTCGTTGACCAAGTCCTCCGCCGTGAAATCCCGGTCGGGCATCAGGCCGCTGCGCTTGCCTGCCTTTCTGATCCCATCGGGCGTCTGCCCGGCGTGACCGCCGGAATAATTGCCCTTATCATGGTTGCCGAAGACGAAATACACGCCGTAGGGCGTCTCCAGACCGCCGAGCGCCTTGCAGGCCGCGACCATATCCGCGCGGCTCGAGCGTTCGTCGACAAAATCGCCAGCCACGACCACGACGTCCGGCTTTTCGGCCCGCAGGGTCTTCATATGCGCGGCGAAGCCTGCGCCGTCAAAGGTCGTGCCGATGTGGGAATCGGCGATCAGCCCCACGCGGAGCTGCCCGACGGCCTTCCCGGTCGTGACGGTGTAGGCCGTGCGCCAGACGTGACAGGCCTGATACCAGCCGACGCTGAGATAGGCGACCGTCAGCAGCAGCGCCGCAAGGCCGGCATAATTCCGCGCGAAGCGCTTTTTGCGCAGCTTGCCGATCACCCGGCAGACCAGATCGGCCAGCAGGCCGAACAGCGCCAGATGCAGCAGGATGATGAGCGCGTTCATCGCGCCCCAGAGGGCAAAGCACACGCCCAGCGGCAGCAGCACCGCCGCGCTCGCGACGAGCCAGCCCGCCGCGCGGCTTTTCTCCGCGAGCTTTTTCAGCGGCGTAAAGCGCCGCACATTGCGCACCAGATAGAGCAGCGCCGCCGCGCCGAGCAGCACCACGGCCGCCATCAACAGAATCCAAAGAACCACGGGCACAGCCCTCCTTCTCTTGCTTGCTCGAACGCAGGGGCGCCGCATTTTGTCGCGCTCCCCTGTTCATTTTATACGATTGATCGTTGTATCATACACCAAACGGGAATTTTGAAACGCGCGGGAGCGGATGCTGCCGCATCCGCTCCCGGTAAATTGGAGGATTCTTTATCAAGGGAACCTCTGATTCAATCGCAAGAGCGGTCAGCGAGGGATTTTGTTCCAGATTGAGGTTTGGAAATTGCAGGAATCCTTTACGTATTTCAAGATTTTCAAACCGATAAGCTGGGGCAAAAGACCCACTGAGCGCCGCTGCCGATTGATTCAGAGGTTCCCAAGAGGATCAGAGGCTGCGCAGACGCGCCTCGCTCTCGTCGAGCTGCCTGAGCAGACTCTCGTATTTTTCCGCCTTGGCGCGCTCGGCCGCGACGACCTGCTCCGGCGCCTTGGCCACGAAGCCAGCGTTATTCAGCTTGCCACGGACGGAGGCCAGCAGCTTCTCGGTCTTTTCGCGCTCCTTGGACAGGCGGGAAAGCTCCTGCTCGACGTCCACGAGCTGGTTCATCGGCATATAGACCGCCGCGTCATGCGTCACGCAGGAGGCCATGGAGGCGTGTCCCTCGGGCTTTTCGGCCGAGACGACGACCTGATCGGCATAGGCCAGACGGGTCATAAACCCGACGCCGCCTGCAAACACGTCCTGCTTCTCGGTCACGACATAGAGCGTACACTTCTTCGCGGGCGGCACGTTCAGCTCGGCTCTGCGGTTTCTGACGGCGCGAATGGCGTTCATAATGCTCTCCATGGACGATTCCTCGGCCGGGAAGCGCAGGTCGTCGCGGTGCTCCGGCCACTTGGCCACGATCAGCGCATCGCCCTCGTGCGGGATCGCCTGCCAGATCTCCTCGGTGATAAACGGCATGAACGGGTGCATCAGGCGCAGGATCTGATCGAGCACATAGAGCAGCACCTTTTGCGCCACGAGCTTGCTCGCCTCGTCCTCGCCGTAGAGGCGGGACTTGGTCAGCTCGATGTACCAGTCGCAGTAGCTGTCCCAGATGAAGTCATAGACCTTCTGCACGGCGATGCCCAGCTCGTATTTGTCCAGATTCTCCGTGACGTCGGCGATCAGCGTGTTGAGCTTGGAGAGGATCCATTTATCCGCCGTCTCCAGCTCGCTCAGCGCCGGAAGCTCGTTCCTTTCGACGCTGAGGTTCATCATGACATAGCGGCTGGCGTTCCAGAGCTTGTTGGCAAAGTTGCGCATCGCCTCGCAGCGCTCGACATAGAAGCGCATATCGTTGCCGGGGGAATTGGCCGTGATCATGTTCATGCGCAGGGCGTCCGAGCCGTAGCGGTCGATCATCTCGAGCGGATCGATGCCGTTTCCGAGGGACTTCGACATTTTTCTGCCCTTATCGTCGCGCACAAGGCCGTGGATCAGCACGGTGTGGAAGGGCGTCTTGCCGGTCTGCTTGCAGCCGGAGAAGATCATGCGCGCAACCCAGAAGAAGATGATGTCGTAGCCCGTCACGAGCACGTCGGTCGGATAAAAATACTTGAAATCGGGCGCGTCGGTGTCCGGCCAGCCGAGCGTCTCGAACGGCCAGAGCGCCGAGGAGAACCAGGTGTCGAGCACGTCCTCGTCGCGCGTAATGTGCCTGCTGCCGCACTTTTCGCAGCAGGTCGCGTCCTCGCGCGAGACGGTCATATGGCCGCAGTCTGCGCAGTACCACGCAGGAATCTGATGCCCCCACCAGAGCTGGCGCGAGATGCACCAGTCGCGCACGTTCTCCATCCAGTTGGTGTAGATTTTTGTGAAGCGCTCGGGAACGAACCTCGTCTCGCCCTCGTTGACGACGCGCAGCGCCTCCTCGGCCAGCGGCTTCATCTTGACGAACCACTGCGCCGAGATGATCGGCTCGACGTCGCGGTGGCAGCGGTAGCACGTTCCGACGTTGTGGTTATACGGCTCGACCTTGACGAGATAGCCCTGCTCCTCGAGATCGGCGACGATCTGCTTGCGCGCCTCGTAGCGGTCAAGTCCCTGATACTTTCCGCCAAGCTCGTTGACCTTACCGTTGTCGTCGAGCACGCGGATGACCTCAAGATTGTGGCGCAGACCGACCTCGAAGTCGTTCGGATCGTGCGCGGGGGTCATCTTGACGCAGCCCGTGCCGAAGTCCATCTCGGCATAATCGTCGGCGACGACCGGGATCTCCTTGTTCATAAGCGGCAGAATCACGTTCTTGCCGACGATGGCCTTATAGCGCTCGTCGTTCGGGTTGACGCAGACGCCGGAGTCGCCCAGCATCGTTTCCGGGCGCGTCGTGGCAACGATCACCTCGCCGGAGCCGTCGGCCAGCGGATAGCGGATGTGCCAGAGATTGCCGGGCTTGTCGACATACTCGACCTCGGCGTCGGACAGCGCCGTGACGCAGTGCGGACACCAGTTGATGATGCGGCTGCCCTTATAGATCAGCCCCTGCTCATAGAGGCTCACGAACACCTCGCGCACGGCCTTCGAGCAGCCGTCGTCCATCGTGAAGCGCGCGCGATCCCAGTCGCAGGACGCGCCGAGCTTCTTCTGCTGCTCAACGATGCGGTTGCCGAACCTGTGCTTCCAGTCCCAGACACGCTCGAGGAACTTCTCGCGGCCAAGATCATAGCGCGTCAGCCCCTCCTTGCGCAGCTCCTCCTCGACTTTGATCTGCGTGGCAATGCCGGCGTGGTCGACGCCCGGCACCCACAGCGCCGCATAGCCCTGCATCCGCTTGAAGCGGATCAGCACATCCTGCAGCGAGGCGTCCATCGCGTGACCCATGTGAAGCTGGCCGGTCACATTGGGGGGCGGCATAACGATCGTAAACGGCTTTTTGTGCTCGTCGCGCTCGGTATGAAAATACCCGCCGTCCTGCCAGAAACGGTACAGCCTCGCCTCAACGTCCTTGGGATCGTAGGTCTTCGGTAATTCTCTTGCCATAATCAGTCTCCTTATTTGATAAAAAACGCCCTGAGCGCTTGGCTCAGGGCGAAATATTCCGCGGTACCACCTGAATTTCCGCAAAAGCGGACACTCTTGAAAAACGGCGCAGGCCGTTTTTCCGCTCTGTAACGGGAGCACCCGTGCGAACGTAACCAAGGCTTCCGTCCGCCCGTTCCAAAGCGACCTTCACCGCCGCCCGGCAGGGACTTGCACCGTCCGTCCCCTCTCTGCTGCGCAGGCTGCGCGGTTACTTCTCTTTTTCACCACGTTTTTTATTATTTATTAAATGTATGATAGCCGAATCCGCTCGGTTTGTCAAGCCCCTTCAGCAGCCCGCAAGGCGCTTCATGTCCTCGGCCAGACGCTCGAGCAGCGCAGCGGCGCGCTTCGGGTCGCGGTCGACCGCCGTCAGATAGAGCTTGACCTTCGGCTCCGTGCCGGAGGGACGGACGATCACGCTGCCGCTCTCGCCCAGCTCCAGCGCCACAACGTTCGATTTCGGCAGCAGCACCGGCTCGGTCGCGCCGGTGGCCAGCTCCGTGCGGACACGGCTGAGGTAATCCGTGCAGCTCGTCACGCGCACGCCGCCCAGCTCCGTCGGGATCTCCGCGCGGAAATCCTTCATGAACTTCGCCGAAAGCTCCATGGCGTTCGGCCCCTTCAGCTCGATGCTGATGACCTTTGCGTCGTGATAGCCCAGCTCGGCATAGAGCGCGTCGATCTGATCGGCCAAATTCATGCCCTCGCGCTTGAGCTTCGCGGCCAGATCGGCCGTGAGCATGGAGGCGACGACGGCGTCCTTGTCGCGGGCGTAGGTGCCCTTGAGGTAGCCGCAGCTCTCCTCGAAACCGAAGACGAAGCGGTTCTCCTCGCCCTTTTGCTCCAGCGCAAGAATTTCGCCGCCGATGTACTTGAAGCCCGTCAGAACACTGCGCATTTTCACACCGTATTTCGCCGCGACCTTGTCGGCCATCGGCGATGAGACGATCGAGCGCACGGCGACAGGGTCGGCGGGCAGCCTGCCCTTGGCCGACAGCTCACCCAGAATGTAATCAAGCAGCAGGCATCCCAGCTCGTTGCCGCTGAGCTTGCGGAAGCCGTCCCCGGCGGGCACGGCGACGGCGACGCGGTCGCAGTCCGGATCGGTGCCGAGGATGAGGTCGGGATGGGTGCTGCGCGCGATTTTATAGCTCTCGTTGAGCGCCGCGTCCGTCTCGGGGTTCGGATATTCGCAGGTCTTGAAGTCGCCGTCCGGCTGCTCCTGTGCCTTCACAACGTCGACATGCACGCCGATGCGCCCGAGCACGGTGCGCACGGGCTTGTTGCCGGTGCCGCAGAGCGGCGTATAGAGCAGGTTGAGGTTGTCCGACGGGACGTCGGTCACGCGCTCGGCCAGAACGGTCTGATAGTATTCCTCCCAAAGCTCCGGCGCGATAAACTCGACGTCACGCTTGGCCATGCTGAAATCGAAGCTCTGCGCGGCGGGGACAAAATAAGGGATCTCCTCGATCCTCTGATAGACGATCGCGGCCGGCTCGTCGGTCATCTGGCAGCCGTCCGGGCCGTAGCACTTGATGCCGTTATAGGCGCCGGCGTTGTGGCTCGCCGAGACGACGATGCCGCAGCCGCAGCCGAGGCGGCGCACGGCAAAGGAGAGCATCGGCGTGGGCGCCAGCTCGTGGTAAACATAGACGTGCACGCCCTTTTCCGCCAGCGCCGTGGCGCAGATCTCGGCATAGCGACGGGAGTTGTGCCGCGAGTCATAGCCGATCGCGCATTTCTGCGGCAGCTCCGTGGACGTCAGCCATGCGGCAAGCCCCTGTGCCGTGCGGCGCACGGTATAGTCGTTCAGGCGGTTCGTGCCGAGCCCCATGATGCCGCGGATACCCGCGGTGCCGAAGGCCAGCTCCGCTCCGAACGCGCCCTTGAGCGCGTCGTCATCCGAGGCCATGCGGTCAAGCTCACCGCGCTCGGCGGCGGTCAGAGGCGCGTGTGCGCGCCAAAACTCATAGCGTTCCAAATAATCCATAAGGGGGATGCTCCTTCAAAATATTTTTTCGCCGGAGTTGGAATTTTTCGGGTTATGCGCTCAGACGTCCTCGATGATCGGGCTGGAATTGGATGCCTGACGCTGCTGCGGATTGACCAGCGCACGGAACTTCGAGCGCGACTCGCGGATCTCGGCGAGGGATTCGGCGACGGCCTCCTCCGTGCGGCGCAGAGAATCGTCGACATAGTCGTTCGTGACCTGCTTCAGCTCCTTGATCTTGTCCTGCGCGGCGCGCACCATCTCGTTGGCCTGCGATTTTGCCTCGGCATAGACGGCCTCCTGAGAGACGAGCTGCCGGGCCTGCGCCTGCGCCTGCTTGAGGATGCCCTCCGCCTCGCGCTTCGCGCTGGTGATCAGCTCGCTGCGGGATTCGACGATCGTCTTGGCCTGCTTCAGCTCGCCGGGCAGGCGGTTGGAGATCTCGTCGAGCAGATCGAGCACACGCTCGCGCTCGAGGGCGCAGCGGTCGCTGCTGAACGGAACGCTCTTGGCGTCCTGCACCATTTCATACAGGGTGCCGATCAGTTCCTCAATGCCATGTTCGTTCATGTTTGTTCCTCCTTATGATGATTCGTGATGATTTTCATTTTTTCCCGGAATTCGTCCATGATCTCCGCAGGCAGGAAATCGCTCAGGTCTGCCTGATAAAAGCCCATTTCCTTCACGGCGCTGGAGCTGAGATACATATATTGATGCTCCGCCGTCAGAAACAGCGAATCCAGCTTGGGATTGAGCTTGCGGTTGATCATGGCCATCTGAAATTCTTTTTCAAAGTCCGACCCGGCGCGCAGACCCTTGATGATCGTGCAGCAGCCGTGCGACTGCGCATAGTCGGCCAGCAGACCGTCGTGCGAGTCGACGCTGACGTTCGGAAGGTGCGCCGTGACGCGTGTGAGCTGCGACTTGCGCTCGTTCAGCGTGAACATCGGCCGCTTTTCGCAGTTGACCATCACGCAGACGATCAGCCGGTCGAACAGCCGCGAGGCACGCTCGATGATATTCAGATGTCCCTTGGTCACGGGGTCGAAGCTGCCGGGGTAGACCGCGATCTTCATATAGCATCCTCTTCTCTGCGAAACAGGGTGATCGCAGTTTTTCCGTAAAGATAGTCCTTCGAGCGCACCAAGCCGGAAAACGCGCCGTCAAGCGGTTTTTCCTTGGGGCGTTCTGTGATAATTATACCACCTTCCGCCAAAATGTCAATTTCTGAGATGCGTTTTAGCGAATTTTCCAGATATTTTTCCGCATAAGGCGGGTCAAGGAAGATCAGACGGAAGCGCCTTTTGCAGCGGTCGAGATAGCTCAGGTAATCCCCCTGCACCAGCTCCGCCTTTTCCGCAAGATGCGTGCGGCGCAGATTCTCGCGCACGATGTCCAGCGCGTCGCGCCGCTCGTCGACAAAAACCGCGCGCGCCGCGCCCCGGCTGAGCGCCTCGATGCCGAGCTGACCCGACCCGGCGAACAGGTCGAGCACGTCCCCGCAGATATCGTATTGAATGATATTGAACAGCGCCTGCTTGACGCGGTCGGCGGTCGGGCGGGTCAGCAGACCCTCGGGCGCCTTCAGATTCGTGCCGCCGGCCGTTCCGGTGATGACTCTCATGGCTTCACTCCTTTTTGTTCTCCGTGCGGAAGAACGCATAGACCGCCTCGGCCGTTTTTTCCGGCACGACGGCGCACAGCGCCGGAAGCTCCGCCTCGCGGATCGCCTTGATCGAGCCGAAGGCCCTGAGCAGCGCCAGCCGCCGCTTCTCCCCGATGCCGGGGATCCGATCGAGCTGTGAGCCGCGCATCCGGCGGCTGCGCAGGGTGCGGTGATAGGTGATGGCGAAGCGGTGCGTCTCCTCCTGAATGCGGCCGATCAGCGCAAAGACCGCCGGGATGCTCTGAATGCCGATCTCGCGGCCGTCCGGCGTGACGAGGGCGCGCGTGCGGTGGCGGTCGTCCTTGACCATGCCGAAGATCGGCAGCTCGAGCTGCATGGCCGCGAGCGTCTCGCGCACCGTCTCGGCATGGACGGTGCCGCCGTCGATCAGCAGCGCGTCCGGGCGCTCGTCGAAGCCCTTGTCGCCGTCGAGATAGTGGCAGAAGCGGCGGCTGACGACCTGCCGCATGGACGCGTAATCGTCCTGCTCGTCCATATTTTCGAGCTTAAAGCGCTTGTAATCGCTTTTTTTCGGTTTCCCGTCGACAAAAACCACCATTGAAGCGACGATGTCCGTCCCGGCAATGTTGGAAATGTCATAGGCCTCCAGCCGCATGGGCGGCTTCGGAAGGCCGAGCATGGATTGCAGCAGACGCAGCGTGCCGGAGATGCGCTCGGCGGCGGTCGTCGCGCGCTCGGCCTCCTCGCGGGCGTTCTTGTTCGCCAGCTCGACGAGGCTGCGGTTCTTGCCCCGCCGCGGCACGTGGAACTGCACCCTTTTGTTCAGCTCCTGAAGCAGCAGCTCCTCAAACAGCGCGCTGTCCTCCATCGCGAAGGGCAGCAGGATGCGCCGCGGTGCGGCCTGCCGCTTGAGATAATACTGCTTGACGAGGGCGGAGAGCGCCTCCTCCGGCACGTCCGGCACGGGCAGCAGCTCATAGTCCTTGTCCATCAGGTTGCCGCGTATGAAATGCAGCACGGCGAAGCAGGCCTTGCCCTCCGTGCAGTGCCAGCCGATCACGTCCGTGTCGGCCATCGTCCCGGCCGTGACGAGCTGACGCTGCGCCAGCAGCTCCACGGCGCGCAGGCGGTCGCGGCAGGCTGCCGCGCGCTCGAATTCCAGCGCCTCGGCCGCCTCCTCCATCTCCTGCCGAAGCGCCCTGCAAAGCTCCTGCTGCTTGCCCTCGAGCAGCTGCACGGCCTGCTCGATGCGCGCAAGATAATCCGCGCGCGTCAGCTCCGGTCTGCACCAGCCGTCGCAGGTCTTGATCTGATAGTTCAGGCAGGGGCGCTCCTTGCCGATGTCACGCGGGAGCTGCCGGCTGCACGTCGGCAGACGGAGCACCGCGCGGATGGTCTTGATGACGTCGCGGCGGCCGTAGGGTCCGTAATACGCCGCGCCGTCGTCGCGCACCTTGTTCACGAGCGAGAACTCGGGATAGGGCTTGCTGCGGTCAAGCCGGACATAGGGAAAGCCCTTGTCGTCCTTGAGCAGGATGTTGTATTTCGGCATATAGTGCTTGATGAGCGAGCACTCCAGCACAAGCGCCTCGAACTCCGTCGCCGCCGCGATCGTCTCGAAATGGTCGACCTGCGAGACCATACGCCGGGTCTTCGGCGTGTGCGACGCGGTATCCTGAAAATACTGCGTGACCCGATTTTTCAGTTTTTTGGCCTTTCCGACATAGATCACCGTGTCGTGCGCGTCCTTCATCAGATAGACGCCCGGCTCATAGGGCAGCGAGAGCGCTGCCAGCTTCAATTCATCGCGTGTCATGACATCCTCGCATGAAAAAGCTGCCTCAAACGCCGTGCGCTTGGGGCAGCGGATGGTTCATAGAAATCAGTAAACGTCCTTGACCAGCATGGCCGACAGAGACTTCACCGCGGCTTCTTCATCGGGACCCTCAGCGATGAGCGTCAGCTCCGTTCCGGTCGCGATGCCCATGGAGAGGACGCCAAGCAGGCTCTTGGCATTGATCTTGCGGTCGTCGGCCTCGATCCAAATGCTGGAACGGAATTCGTTCGCCTTTTGAATGAAATAGGTCGCTTGCTTATTATGAAGCCCGGATTCGCACTTCACAACGGATTTTTCTGTATACACCTTGTGTCAACTCCTCAGTTCTCGCACCCAGCGATAATAGATAGAACTAATATACGCAAAAAAAACGGTTTTGTCAACCTTTATCGCGAAATTTTATGCCAGCTCCGCAATGGTCACGCCGTCCTCGCCCTCGCCGTAGACGCCGAGGCGGAACTTTTTGACGGCTCTGTTGCGGCGCAGCTCCTCCTGCACCGCCTTGCGCAGGACGCCCGTTCCCTTTCCGTGGATGATGCGCACCTGAGAAAGGTTCGCCAGCATCGCCGAGTCGAGGAAGACCGCCAACGTCGCAACGGCCTCGTCGGCGCTCATGCCGCGCAGATCCAGCTCGGCCTTGGTCGGCGTGTTGCGGAAGGCATGCTGACTGCGCTCGATGAGCTTCTTGGCCTGCTGCTTCGTCTCCTCGATCAGCGCGACCTCCTCGGGCTTGGCCGTGATCTTCATGATGCCGGCCTGAAGCTGATAGCTGCCGTCGGCGTTGACCGACAGCACCTGCGCCCGCGTACCGAAGCGCAGCACCTCGACCGTGTCGCCCGGACGGATGGGGCGGCTGGGCGCGGGACGCGCCGCCGTTTTCTGCGCCGGGGCAAAGGCCTCCTCAGCCTCGTTCAGCCTGCGCCGCAGCTCGGCCTGCTTCTCGTTGACGCCCTGCGCGTCGGCTGCGTCCTTCATCTGGCGGCGGAGCTGCTTCAGCTCGTCGGCGACCTCGTTGGCCGTGCGCCGCGCGTTGTCGATGATCGCCTGCGCCTCGGCGCGCGCCGTGCGCTGTGCCTTCTCGCGCTCGCGCTTGATCTCGTCGTAATACCGCTCGGACTGCTCCTTCATCTGCGCCGTCTCGAGCTTCAGACGCTCGGCCTCGAGCTTGGCCTGCTCCATCTGCGCCCGCTGCTCTTCAAGCTGGTTGAGCACATCCTCGAAATTCTTGTCGTTCTCGCTGACGTAGCTGCCCGCCTTCTCGACGATCTCGTCCGGCAGGCCGAGCCGCCTGGAGATCGCGAACGCGTTGGACTTGCCGGGAATGCCGATCAGAAGCCGGTAGGTCGGCCGCAGCGTCTCAACGTCAAACTCGCACGAGGCGTTCATGACGCCCTTGGTGCGCATGGCGTAGACCTTCAGCTCGGCATAATGCGTCGTTGCCGCGACGCGGCTGCCGCACTGACGGCAGAACTCGATGAGCGCCGTGGCCAGCGCCGCGCCCTCGGCCGGGTCGGTGCCCGCGCCCAGCTCGTCGAAGAGCACAAGCGTCTCCCTGTCGCATTGGCCGACGATCTCGACGATGTTTTTCATATGCGCTGAGAAGGTCGACAGGGACTGCTCGATGGACTGCTCGTCGCCGATGTCGGCCAGCACCTGAGAAAAGACGGAGATCGCGCTGCCGTGGTCAGCCGGAATATGCAGGCCGCATTCGGCCATCAGCGTCAGCAGGCCGATCGTCTTGAGCGTGACGGTCTTGCCGCCGGTGTTCGGGCCGGTGATGATCAGCGTGTCAAAATCCGTGCCCAGCCGCACCGTGATCGGCACGACCTTCTTCGGATCGATCAGCGGATGCCGCGCCCGGATCAGCTCGACGGAGGCGTTCGTGCGCAGCTCGGGCTGCATGGCATTCATTTTATGCGACAGCTTTGCGCGCGCAAAGACCGCGTCGAGCGTGACAAGCATCTCCATGCTCTGCAAAATGCTCTCGCGGAAGGACGCGCACTCCGCCGAAAGCTCGGCCAAAATGCGCTCGATCTCTTTTTTCTCCTGCAAGGCCAGCTCGCGCAGGGCATTGTTGGCGTTCACGGCGCTCATCGGCTCGATGAAGACCGTGCTGCCGGTGGAGGAGACGTCGTGGATCAGACCCGGCACGTCGTTCTTGCACTCGGCCTTGACCGGCACGACGTAGCGGTCGCCGCGCAGCGTGATGATCGGGTCGCGCAGGGATTTGGCATAGGTCGGTGAGCTGATGATCTTTTGCAGCGACTCCTTGACCTTGGCGCTTTGCAGGCGCATATGGCGGCGGATATCGGCCAGCTCCGGGCTGGCCGCATCGGCGATCTCGTCCTCGGAGAGGATGCAGGTGCCGATCTTCTCCTCCAGATAACGGTTCGGCGAAAGCTCCTGAAAATAGACGTCGAGCACGGTCTGGGCATAGTCGCCGTTGTAATAGGCCTTGGCATTGCGGATGCAGCGTAGCACCGCCGCGATGCGCAGCAGCTCCGTCGGGTTCAGGCTGCCGCCGCGGTCAGCGCGCTCGAGCGAGGGGGCGATCTCCTTCAGCTCGTGGAAGGACGGCGAGCCCTTGAGGTCGATGAGGCGGCAGGCCGCGCCCGTCTGCTCCTGCAGGACGCGGATCTCGTCGACGTCGGTCTGCGGCTCGAGCGCAAGGCAGCGCGCCTTGGCCTCGTCGCTGTTGGCATAGGCCGCGAGCTGCTCGAGCACGCGGTCAAGCTCCAGCTTACGGAGCGATTTTTCGTAAAGTTCGGTCATAATATGTCCTCATAAAAACAGGGATTTATAAAAATCCAAGGTGGAAAAGCCGCGCTCGAGCCGCATACAGAGATAGGCCTCGGCAATGTCATGCAGCTGGCGCAGCGCCTCGTCCGAGGCCTGAAAGGCAAAGAGCCTCTTCGCCGGGCACGAGCAGATGTAGCGCATGGCGGCCAGCGCGGCCGGCGAGACAGGCATTCGGATGCCGTCGCCGGGACAGGACGCGCATTGCAGCGCCCCCTGCGTCACGTTGAAGCGGTCGCAGTCCTCGCGGCCGCAGGCCAGACACCCGCGCAGATCGGGCAGGAAGCCCGCGAGGCAGGCCAGCCGCAGCTCGAACACCGCCTTGACGGTTCTCTGCGGCAGACGCAGCCTGCCAAGCGCATAGAGCGCGTTGAGCAGCAGCGAGAGCATCTCCGGCTGCGGGTCGCCCTCCTGCGCGACGGCGTCCGTGACCTGTGCAAAATAAGATGCCAGCGCCAGCAGCTCCAGATCGCCGCGCAGCTCGGCAAACTGCTCGAGCGGCACGGTCTCCGTGACGGTATAGCGTCCCTGATGCTCCGAGAGCGTGAACTCCGAATAGGCCAGGAGCTGACAGGCCGCCTTATTCTTGCTCCGGGCGCTTTTCGCGCCGCGCGCCTTCACGGTCAGCTTGCCCAGCTCCTGCGTCATGAGCATCAGGAGCTTGTCGCTGTCGCGGTACTGCGTCTCGCGCAGTACGATCCCATTGGTTTTGATGTACATGTTCCTCTCAGGCGGCGGTCACTTCCCCGCCGCCGTTTCCTCTTGCTGATGCTCCTGCCGCCGGTGCAGCAGGTAGGCCTCCGGCGCCCCGGTGTCCAAAAACAACTGCCAGAATACGTTCCCGTCCATTCCGCTGCCTCCCTTTTCACGTCATTAGGATGCGCCGACCGCGCGGGACGATACCGAACAATTATTGGTAGCCGAAGTTGCGGATCAGGAAGTCGCTGTCGCGCCAATTCTCCTTGACCTTGACCCAGAGCTGCAAATAGACCTTCGCGCCCATGAATTTTTCGCAATCCTTGCGGGCGTCGGTCGCGATCTTTTTGAGCATCGCGCCGTGCTTGCCGATGATGATGGCCTTATGGCTGGCCTTTTCGCAATAGACGGTCGCCTCAATGTCGATGATGCCGTCGTCGCGCTCGGCAAAGCGCGTGATCTCCACGGCTGTGCCGTGCGGGATCTCGCGTTCAAGGTTCCAGAGCAGCTTCTCGCGGATGATCTCGGCCATGACCTGCCGCTCGGGCTGATCGGTGGTCATGTCCTCCGGGAAGAAGAACGGGCTGTCGACCGCGTATTTCTCGCATTCGTCGAGCAGGGTCTGCACGCCGTCGCCGAACTTCGCGGCGATCGGCACGACGGCGTCAAACGGATAAGCCGCCTGATAGGCCGCGATGACGGGCAGCAGCTCCTCCTTGTTCTCGAGCGTGTCGACCTTGTTGATGACCAGAATGGCCGGGGCGCGTCTGGCCTTGATCTGCTCGATCAGAGCGGCCTCCTGCGCGCCGACGTTGGCGATCGGGTCGACCAGCAGCAGGATGAGGTCAACATCGGAGACGGATTCCTTCACGACGTTGACCATATAGTCTCCGAGCTTGGTGCGCGGCTTATGAAAGCCCGGCGTGTCGATGAAGACGAGCTGCGTTGCTCCGCGCGTCAGCACGCCGCTGATGCGGTTGCGCGTGGTCTGCGGCTTATGCGATACGATTGCGATCTTCTCCCCGACCAGACGGTTCAGAAGCGTCGATTTTCCGACGTTCGGCCGCCCGGCAATGGTAATCATGGCTGTTTTCTGGCTCATATCGTTCTCTCCTAAGTATCGTTCAAATTACTGCCGCTGCAAGCCCAGCTGCGCGGCGATCAGCTCCTCGTGCGTGCGCATCTGACGCTTCATCTCGCCCTCGTCCATGTGGTCATAGCCCAGCAGATGCAGCACGGAGTGGATGGTCAGATAGCCGACCTCGCGCTTGAGCGAGTTGCCGAAGCGCTTGGCCTGATCCTTCGCGCGCTCGAGCGAGATGCACATATCGCCCAGCGGCAGAAGCCCGGTCTGCGGGTCGAGCATGTTGCTCGGATCGTCCGGAAATGCACCCGGGCTGAGGTCGAACATCGGGAAGGACAGCACGTCCGTCTCGCGGTCGATCTGCCGCATGGCGGCGTTGACGGCGCGGATGCCGGCGTCGTCCGTGACGAGCACATTGATCTCGCAGGGCACATCCACACCCTCGGCGGCCAGCGCCGCCTCGATGCAGCGGTGGATGTGCAGCGTCAGGCCGGGGCTGCGGTCCCGGCGATTGGAATAACGAACGCTGATTTGATGCTTCATTTTCTCTCCCTCTTGAGCTTTTTGACCTGCGGCGTCGGATGCTTCTCGCCGCCCCTTTCATAGGCGGCAATGATCTGCTGCACAAGCGCGTGGCGCACCACGTCGCTGGCCGTCAGGCGGCAGATGGCAATATCCGGAATGTTCTCCAGAATGCGCACGGCGTCCTTCAGGCCGCTGGTCTTGTCCGCGGGCAGGTCGATCTGCGTCACGTCGCCGGTGATGACGATCTTCGAGCCGAAGCCCAGACGCGTCAGGAACATTTTCATCTGCTCGCGCGTGGTGTTCTGCGCCTCGTCGAGGATGATGAAGCTGTCGTCGAGCGTGCGGCCGCGCATATAGGCCAGCGGCGCGACCTCGATGTTGCCGCGTTCAAGGTATTTCTGATAGGTTTCCGCTCCGAGCATATCATAAAGCGCGTCATACAGCGGCCGCAGATAGGGGTCGACCTTGTTTTGCAGGTCGCCGGGCAGGAAGCCCAGCCGCTCCCCTGCCTCGACCGCCGGGCGCGTCAGGATGATGCGGTTGACGGTCTTCTCGCGGAAGGCCGCGACCGCCGCCGCCACGGCGAGATAGGTCTTGCCCGTGCCGGCAGGGCCGACGCCGATCGTGATCGTGTTTTTCTGGATGGCCTTCATATAGCGCTGCTGGCCGAGGGTCTTGGCCTTGATCGGCTTGCCCTTGGCCGTGATGCAGACGACGTCCTTGGCCATCTGGCCGATCTGATCGTCGTTTCCGCTCGAGACCAGATCGATCAGATAGCGCACCTTCTGCTCGTCGATCGTCTCGCCCTTGGCCGCGAGGGTCAGCAGCCCCTCAATGGCGCGCGCGCCCCGGTCGGCCGCCTCCTCCTCGCCGGTCACCTTCAGCTCCGTGCCCCGGTTCGTGATACGCACGCCGTAGGTCTGCTCGATGCGCTTGATATTCTCGTCGAAGGAACCGAACACGTTGATGATCTGCTCGATCCGTTCGGCATTGATGATTCGTTCCGTCATTCCGGTTCTCCTTTTTGTTTATTTCTCCACGGGCAGCGTCCGCGCGATCATCTCCTCGCAGGTCGCCTCGGCCTCAAGGATCAGCAGGCCGTCCCGCTGCGTCAGCGTCCCGGTGCAGGAGCGGATCTCCCCGGCGAGCATCCGGCCGCGCAAAACGCGCTGAAAGGCCTCGAGCATCTGCTCGCGCGTGAGCGGATTTTCCCGCTGCACGAGGGTATACTCCCGGTAGGTCACGGTCTCCAGCCAGACCGGAAACGGGTATTCCGGCAGGGACAGCTGTTTTACGCTTATCATTTTATCACATCCGGTAGGGAAAATTCCACTGTTTCCGCATAAATTTATTCTTTTTCTTCCGACGACGAGCGTCCGCTGCGTTTTTTCGCGGCCGGTATAGTGCTTTTCCGTGATCTGCGCCGGGGCAACGAGCGTTCCGGTGTACCACGTCTCGCCAAAGATCTCGCCCTCGGCGCAGACGCCGCGCACGCAGACGCCGTAGTCCTCATAGCCCGAGACGAGCACCTGCCCGGCCGCGACGGTGTCGCCGACCGCGCATTCCTTCACGCCCTCGAGCACGACCAGCTCCGTGATCCGCGCGTCGCGCACGGCCACCAGATGCGCCGCCGGATAGGGCGGCTCATTCCGCTCGGAAAATTCCCGCTCGTTGACCTGCACATGCAGCACACCGCCGCTGCGGTTGACCGCGATCCAGCTCAGCGCGGGCAGCGTCTCGAGCACGCGGTTGCGCATCTTGGAATATTCGATCGACGGAGCAAAGGCGCCGACACGCACGCCCTGCTCCTCGAGCGCCGTCAGGATCTCCGCCTCGGGCACGCGCTCGTTGCCCTCGACCGTGATGCCCCAGACGACCGTCTGCATCAAAAAGCTCAGCGCGACCGCCAGCAGCAGCCCGATCAGCAGCGCCGGGCGGCGCAGCAGGCGCCGGGCATCGTGCGCCAATCCGCTCAGGCCGACCGTCTCGACCTCGCAATAGCTTCTCTCGGCAAGGCGCTCGATCTGCTCATAATGCCGGGGCGTGACGCAGAGCGTGCAGGTCATCCCGTCGAGCATCTGCGGCTCCCAAAAGCGTCGGTCGGCGCGGCTGAGCGCATTTAAAAAATCCTCCGGCGCCGCGCCGGTCACGCGCAGGCGGCGGCAGCCGAGCAGGTAGCGCAGCGGCGCGATCATGCCAGCTCCACCGAAAAAACGGTGCCTCGTATCACGACCGTCTCGCGGCTCATCGTTCCGAGCTTCAGGCCGTCGCCGCGAACGGTCACCTGCCCGTGCGGCAGCGCCAGGATCACGCACTCGGGCGCATAATGGATCAGGCCGCAGTGCTTTTCGACGCGCACGCAGGAATTGCCGTGCAGCGTGATGAGCTGGGTATTGCCCACGACCTCCGGCGGCAGTCGAAGCGCGCCGGACAGCGTTTTTTGCATGTTCATATTCATCACCTTGGGACATTCTATGCGCGGCGGTTCAAATCTTTCCCTCCGGCGCATAGATTCTATCGGGTGATGAACATGAAAAAACGACTTCCGCTGCTTCTGACCGCCGCCGCGTGCTTCCTTGCGCTGCTGCTTGCGCCGGACGCCGCGCGAACGGGCGCGGTCGAGGGGCTTCGGCTCTGCGCGGAGCGCGTGCTCCCGGCGCTGCTCCCGTTTCTGTTCGCAAGCCGTCTGCTCTGCGGCGCGCTGCCTCCGCTCCCCTGCGGCGGACGGCTCGACCGCCTGAGCAGCGCCGTGTTCGGCGTGCGCGCAGCGGCGCTCCCGGCGTTTCTCGTGGGGCTGCTGGGCGGCTATCCGTCCGGCGCTGCCGCCGTCGCCGGGCTATATCAGGAGGGCGCGCTGGAAAAACGGGACGCAGAGCGCGCGCTGCGCATCTGCAACAACTCCGGCCCGGCGTTTTTCGTCAGCGTGGTTGCCTCCGTGACCGGCGGCGTCCGAACCGGGCTGCTGCTCTACGGCATTCATGCCTTCAGCGCCCTCTGGGTCGCGCTGACGCTGCGCGAACCGGACAGCGGCGGAAGCGCACATATAAGGCGCATCGCCGATCCGTCCGTGCCGGAGCTGTTCGCCCGTTCCGTGCGCGGCACGGCGGAGGCCATGCTGAGCATCTGTGTGCTGATCGTCTGTTTCCGCGTGGTGCAGGAGCTGCTGACCGCCTGGAACGTCTGGGCGCTGCTCGGCATTCCCGGCGCGCTGCGCGGTCTGGCGCTCGGCGTTCTCGAGCTGACCTCCGGTGTCCTGTTGCAGCAGGGGCAGCCCTTCGCCCTGCCCTTCTGCGCATTTTTGATGGGCTGGGGCGGCCTCTGCGTGCATTTTCAGGCGCTCAGCCTCGCCGCGTCGGCCGGGCTGCGTCCGCGCGGCTACTGCGCGGCCAAGCTGCTGCACGGTCTGTTTTCCGTGCTCCTGGTGCTGGCCTTCACCGCGCCGCGCCCGCTTCTGCTCGCCGAGGTCGCGTTTTTATTCGCCGTAGGCGCCGTTTTTCCGTCCGTTTTGAAAAAATATGCTGGAAAAAAGTCGCAGACTGCGGTATAATGGGCGTTGAGGTGAAGCCGATGCTGTTCAAGAAAAAAATCGCCCCGTCCTGCTCCTATTGCGCCCGCGCCGGAAAGGTCGACGACAAGACCTATCTCTGCAAAAAGCGCGGCATGGTCTCCTGCGGCCAGAGCTGCCGCCGGTTCAAATATGACCCGCTCAAGCGCGTTCCTCCGCGCAGAAAGCCCGCGGATTTTTCAAAATACGACGACGTGGATTTCTCGCTGTGAGCGCCATGCGGATTTCCGATCCGAATTATGAGCTGTTTGATTCAGAAATCAGTATAAACGTCAAAAAGCCTCCGAGCCTGTTTGTGCTCGGAGGCTTTCTGCTTGCGGCATACGTCAGGACAGGCTGTCGGTGATCGCGTTGCGCTCCTCGTCAGACTCGTCCATCATCTTATGCGCGTAGTCATTGGCATAATCAAAGATCAGGTTTTCATAGTCGATCTTTTTCCCGACGATCTTTTCGGCAAACGACACCGCCTGATCGATCAGCTGCTGGGATTTGCTGCCGCTGTCAGTCTCGGGATCGTCGAGCGCACCGCTCGTCGACTCCGTCGTCTCAGACGGCGACTGATCCGTGAGATAGGGAGAGAGTATGCCGTCGACCTTGCCCTTTGCGAAGCGATAGCCCAGAAACAGCGCCACCGCAAGAACGGCGACCTTGATCCAGACCGTCCACCATGCACGTCTCAACTATCCCACCTCCTTCCGATTGGTTCGACGCCGGAAACGCAGCTTTGTTCCGACGTTTTTTGCAATGCAAAGGCATCGCAAGCTTGGGAACCTCTGAATAAATCGGCTGCGGCGCTCAGCGGGTCTTTTGCCCCAACTTATCGGTTTGAAAATCTTGAAATACACAAAGTATTCCTGCGATTTCCAAACCTCAATTTGGAAACAAAATCCCTCGCTGACCACTCTTGCGATTTAATCAGAGCTTCCCTTGGAAATTTTTACTTCTTGGCGGCGCGGTCCTGCTCGATGATGAGCTTGAGCGCCTCGACCGCAACGCGAACGGAGGACGAGGTATCCTCGCTCATATCCTGATCGAGACCGGCAGCCTCGCGTTCCTGATTCCAGATCACATGGAAGCAGGAGCCGCAGCGGCACTTCAGAGCGTCGGCGACGACGAACAGCGCGGCGGATTCCATCTCGCTGGCGAGCACGCCGAGGCGCTTCCACGCTTCCCACTTTTGCAGCAGCTCATAGGAGACAGGCATCTTGGCCGGGCTGTGCTGGCCGTAGAACGCGTCCTTGCACTGCACGACGCCGCAGTGGGTCGTCTTGCCAAGGGCAAGAGACGCCTGACGCAGGGCGATGGTGAGGTCGAGGTTCGCAACCGCCGGATACTCGATCGGAGCGTACTCCATGGAGGTATGCTCGAAGCGGATCGCGCCGGTGGCAACGACGATGTCGCCGGACTTCACGTCCAGATTGATGCCGCCGCAGGTGCCGGTGCGGATGAAGGTATCCGCGCCGATGTTGTGCAGCTCCTCCATGGCGATGGAGGCCGACGGGCCGCCGATGCCGGTGGAGCAGACGGAGACCTTCTCGCCGAGCAGCGTGCCGGTGTAGATGTTGAACTCACGGTTCTGTGCGACATGGACGGGGTTATCAAAGAGCTTGGCGATGGACTCGCACCGGCCGGGATCGCCGGGCAGGATGCAATAGCGGCCGACGTCGCCCTCTACGCAGTGAATATGAAACTGTTTTTCAAGCTGTTGCATGACAAACAAACTCCTTTTTGAGTAATATGTGTTTATTAGTATACCGCAAGCGGCGCGGAACATCAAATCTATTTCCGCGTTCGGCACGTTTTTTGGAACAATGCACGAAAAGCGCGCCAAAAATTTGTATATTTTATCAGAAAAGTGTCATCTGGCTGGTGTCGGGAAGATCGCCGAACACCCCGGCGATGCGCAGATTCTCAATGTGCGTTTTCGACACCTTCGGGCAGGCGGCAGAGAATTCCTCGATCGAGATGAAATGCTTGCCCGCGCGGCCTGCGACGATGTCGCGCGCGGCCGTCTCGCCAAGGCCGGAGACCGACACGAACGGCGGCAGCAGCTTGCCGTCCTTCATCAGGAATTTGATGGAGTCGGACTCGTACAGGTCGATGGGCGCGAATTCAAAGCCGCGCAGATAGAACTCGTAGCAGACCTCGAGCGTCGTGATCAGGTCGTCCTCCTTCGCGGTGCGGTCCGGGTTTTCGGAGATGGACTTGATGTGCTCCTTGACCGTCTCGATGCCGTGGGTCATCATGGTCGCGTCGAAGCCGTCCTTCTGACTGCGGCGGTAAAAATATGCCGCGTAAAACGCCAGCGGATGATGCACCTTGAACCACGCGATGCGGAAGGCCATCATGACGTAGGCCGCCGCGTGCGCCTTCGGGAAGAGGTATTTGATCTTTTTACAGGAATCGATGTACCACTCCGGCACCTGATGCTCGCGCATCTCCTCCTCAATGCCCTCCGGCCAAGGCTTTCCCTTATGGATCGCGCCCTTTCGCACGGCCTCCATGAATTTAAAGGCGCGCTTCTCCGGCAGGCCGCACTTGATGAGATAGAGCATGATATCGTCGCGGCAGCCGATGGCCTGATTGACGGAGGCCGTGCCGCTCAGGATCAGATCCTTCGCGTTGCCGAGCCAGACGTCCGTGCCGTGAGAGAAGCCGGAAAGACGGATGAGCGTGTCGAACTGCGTCGGCTTGGTGTCCATAAGCATCCCGCGCGTGAAGCTCGTGCCGAATTCGGGGATGCCGACCGTGCCGACCTCTGTCAGGAGCTTGTCGTGCTCATAGCCGAGCACCTTGCTTGAGACGAAGATGGACATCGTGTCCTTGTCGTCGAGCGGGATCTCCTGCGCGTTGACGCCGGTCATATCCTCCATCATGCGGATCATGGTCGGGTCGTCGTGCCCCAGCATATCCAGCTTGAGCAGATTTTCCTCCATGGAATGATATTCAAAATGGGTCGTGATGATGTCGGTATGGACGTCGTCGGCCGGGTGCTGCACGGGGCAGAAATCCCAGATCTCGTTCTCCTGCGGGATAACGACGAGGCCGCCGGGGTGCTGACCGGTCGTGCGGCGCACGTCGACGCAGCCCGCTGCAAGGCGGTTCTCCTCGGCGCGCGAGACGGTGCGGTTGCGCTCGGCGAGATATTTTTTCACATAGCCGTGGGCCGTTTTTTCCGCGACCGTTCCGATCGTGCCCGCGCGGAACACGTGACTCGCGCCGAACATCTCGATGCAGTATTGGTGGGCGCGCGACTGGTATTCGCCGGAGAAATTCAGGTCGATATCCGGCACCTTGTCGCCGCCGAAGCCGAGGAAGGTCTCGAACGGGATGTTGAAGCCGTCCTTCTCGAGCTTCGCGCCGCACTGCGGGCAGACGTCGTCGGGCAGGTCGGCGCCGCAGTTGATGCCGTCCGGGACGTCGAAGGTGCAGTATTTGCACTTGGGACAGCGGTAATGCGGAGGCAGCGAGTTGACCTCGGTGATGCCGGACATGAAGGCCACGAGCGACGAGCCGACGGAGCCTCGCGAGCCGACCAGATAGCCGTGCTCGAGCGAATTCTGCACGAGCTTCTGCGCGGACATATAGATCACGTCGTAATGGCAGTTGATGATGTCACCCAGCTCGGTCTCGACACGCTTCGTGATAATCTCGGGCGGATTTTCGCCGTAAAGCCGGTGCATTTTGCCGTAAACAAGGCTTTTCAGATCCTCAACGGAGTTTTCGATCTTCGGCGCAAAGAGATTATGCGGCACGGGGCGGATCGTCTCGCACTGATCGGCGATATGGTTCGGATTCGTCACGACCACCTCGAGCGCCTTCTCCGCGCCGAGGTAGGAAAACTCCTCGAGCATTTCGTCGGTCGTGTGGAAATAGAGCGGATTCGGCCGGTCACAGTCCTCGAAGCCCTTGCTCGCCAGCAGGATGCGGCGGTAGATCTCCTCCTCGGGGTTCAGGAAGTGGACGTCGCCCGTCGCGCAGACCGGCTTGCCCAGCTCCTCCCCGAGGGCGACGACGGTGCGGTTGAAATCGCGCAGCTGCTCCTCCGTCTCGACCGTGCCGTTTTCGAGCATGAAGCGGTTGTTGCTGATGGGCTGGATCTCGAGAAAATCATAGAACGACGCGATGCGCTTGAGCTCGGCGTGGCTCTTATGCTGGATGACGGCCTGAAACAGCTCGCCGGCCTCGCAGGCCGAGCCGATGATAAGCCCCTCGCGGTAGCGCAGCAGCTCGCTCTTGGGCATACGCGGATTGCGCTTGAAGAACTTCAGATGCGCGTCGGAAATGATGTGATACAGATTGCGCAGGCCGGTCTGGTTCTTGGCAAAGACGATGATGTGCTTGGCGCGGCGGTCACTGATGCGCGCGCCGGAGCGCAGCTCGGCCATGGCGGGGTTGATCTCCTGAATGCGGCTCAGGCCGCGCTCCTGCAGCATTTTTGCAAAGCGCAGATAGAGGTAGCCGCAGGTCAGCGCGTCGTCCGAGGCGCGGTGGTGCTGGAAATCGGGCAGGCTGAGCGCGTTGGCGACGATGTCGAGCTTGTATTTGTTGAGCTGGGGCATGAGATTCTGCGCCAGGATCAGCGTGTCCATATAGGTCGGCTCGAACGGGATGCGCTCGCGCTCGCACGCAGCCGTGACGAAACCGACGTCAAAGTCCGCGTTGTGCGCGACCAACGGACGGCCGCCGCAGAATTTCAGAAATTCCGGCAGCACGTCATGCAGCTCCGGCGCGCCGCGCAGCATCTCGTCGGTAATGCCGGTCAGCTCGATGATCTTCGGCGAGAGGCGGCGCCCCGGCGCGACGAAGGTCTGGAAGGTTTCGACCGGCTCTCCGCCGCGGATGCGCACCGCGCCGATCTCGATGATCGTATCCTTAAAGGCCGACAGACCGGTCGTCTCCAGATCGAAGGCGATGAATTCGTCCAGCAGCGGCATATCCACGCCGCCGTGGACGGCGATGCGGTCGTCGACGTCGTTGACGTAATAGCCCTCGCAGCCATAGAGCACCTTAATCTTCTGATCCGTCCCGGCGACCTTGGCCTTTTCGGCGGCCTTCATCGCATCCGGGAAGGCCGAGGCCACGCCGTGGTCGGTGATGGCAACGGCGCGATGCCCCCAGCGGGCGGCCGTGGCGACGGCGTCGCCTGCCTTGGTCAGCGCGTCCATCATGGACATGGACGTGTGCAGATGCAGCTCGACGCGCTTCTGCTCGGCCGTGTCCTCGCGCTTGGGCGCTTTGCCCTCCATGACGGCAAAGGGCTTGACGACCATTTCCTTGGAATATTCGTCATAGTCGAGCTTGCCCTGCACACGCAGCCAGCCGCCCGGCTTTTTCACGCCGTCGGTGATCGGCTTGCCCGTGTCGCCCTTGAAAAATCCGCTGACGCGCACCGAGCCGGTATAGTCGGTCATGTCAAAATTCACGACCGTAGCCGTCCCCTTGCGCACCTCGCGGTGGTCGACGGAAAACACGCGTCCCTCGATGATGACGCGTTCATCCTGAAGCTCCTGCCGGATCTCGCTCATCGGCAGCGCCTTGCCCTGAAAGGGCTTGCCGTAGATCATCTTCGGGCCGTCGGCCTTCTGCGGCTGCGCCTTGTCTCCGGCGGAGAACTGCGGCTTCGGCAGCTCGGCGACAGCCATGCGGCGCATCTTCTCCGTCTGGGCAAGCACGTCCCCGGCCGCGTCGCCGCCGGTCAGCTCGATCTGCGTCTGCACACCGAAGCGCTCGCGCACATAGCGCGCCGCTGCGGGCAGATAAGGCGTCAGCGCTTCCTTGCCGAAGGCCGGAAGATGCAGGCTGAGCCTGTCCGCGCCGATCGTCCACGTCGCCCCGGCCAGCATCGAGGCTGCCGGGCTGAAGGCGTCGATCAGGACGGCGTTCAGCTCGTCCGGGTCGATGTGCGGGAGCGTCTGCGGCGGAAACTGCGGATGCAGCAGCACCTCGTCCATGCCGTAGAGCGACGCCAGCTCCCGCTGCGCCCGTTCGACGGACGCACGCGGCACATAGTCGGCGAAGCGCGTTTGCAGCGTGATGCGCTTATGCGCCCGGTCGATCGTCGCGTGGCAGACCTCTGCCGTTTGCAGCGCCTCGCGCAGCGCGTCCTCCGGGTGGTATTCGTGAAACAGGTCTAAAATCGGATAGGAATTCATGCTTTCTCCCGCAATGGCGTGCGCCGAACCGCTTCGGCGCACGCCACGTTCTTGTCTTTAGGGAACCTCTGATTAAATCGTAAGAGCGGTCAGCGAAGGATTTTGTTCCAAATTGAGGTTTGGAAATCGCAGGAATCCTTTACGTATTTCAAGATTTTCAAACCGATAAGCTGGGGCAAAAGACCCGCTGAGCGCCGCAGCCGATTGATTCAGAGGTTCCTTTGTTTATCGGTTGCTCAGGACGTTCTGCACATAGCGCATGAGGATCGTAGCGACCTGTGCGCGGGTCGCGCTGCCCTGCGGGTCGAGATAAACCGTGCCGTCCAGCTCCGTGCCGTTGATGAGCTTTTCGGCGTTCGCCCAGCGCATGGCCTCGAGGGCGTAGGCGCTGATTCCGGCCTCGTCGGGATAGGTCATGGCGAACGCGCCCTGCGTCATGGTCAGCCCCTTGAAGACGGAGTAGCGGTAGAGGATCGCTGCCATTTGCTCGCGGGTGACGCTGCCGTCGGGATCAAACAGGTCGCCGCCGATGCCGTTGACGATCTTGTTTTCCGCTGCCCAGATGACCGCGTTGGTGTACCATGTGCCCGCCGCCACATCGCCGAACGGATTTTCCGTCGTGGGCTTCGGCTGACCCTCGAGCCGGTAGAGCACCGTCACGAGCATCGCGCGGGTCATTTCGCCGTCCGGCTCAAAGGTCGTGTCGGACGTGCCGTAGAACAGGCCGGACTTGAGAACGAAGTCGATGCCGAAATGCGCCCATTGGGTGCTTTCGGGGACGTCGACATAGGCGCTGCTCGGGCAGCCCTCGCCGCCTTCACAGAGGGTGAGCATCGGCAGGACGGTTTCCTTCTGCTCGTGGCAGACCGTGCAGGTCTGGATGAGCTTGCCGGTCGCGGTCAGGGTCGGCGCAGCGGCGACGACGCCCATATCCCACGCGTGACCGAGCGCGCCGACGGGCGTGTCGGTGTAGGAATAGTCGCAATGCTTGCAGGAGTGGGTCGTGTAGCCCAGCTCGGTGCAGGTGGGCTCCGTAACGGTGGCCTTTAGCTCATGGTCGGCTCTGGCGATAGGTGTGGTAAAGGTTTCGCCGCAGGCGCAGGTATAGAGCATTTCGCCTTCCTCGGTGCAGGTGGGTTCCTTCGTCACAACGCCTTCGTCGAAGCTGTGACCGATGGGCGGGACGTAATCGGAGGTGTAGCTCTCCTTGCAGCGCGAGCAGGTAAAGGTGGTGAAGCCCATTTCGGTATGGGTAGGCTCCGTCAGCACGGCGTTCCAGATATGGCCGCCCTCTACGAAGGTGTCCACGAAGCTGCTGCCGCAGACATCACAGGTGTGGGTGGTGTAGCCGGAGCTGGTACAGGTAGGATCCGTGACCGTGGTGGTGTAGGTGCACGCCTCCACCTTGCCACAGATCTCGCAGACCTGTTCATGCAGGCCGTTTTTGCCCACGCGGCAGGCGCCGTAAGCGTGGGTATGGTTCGGGTCGAGGGACCACTTGGCAAAGAGGATCAGATTGCCCGTCTGCTCCGTGCCAATTTCCGTGATGCGCTGGGTGAGGGCGTAGTCGGTGTACCAGCCCTCGAACAGGTAGTTTTCCCGGGTGGCATCCGCCAGCGTTGCACCCACGCCATAGACATATTCGGTGGGGTTGGTGGCTGCGTTTTCGCCGCCGTTCAGAATGTAGGTAATGGTGAAGACGCCGGGGGCGTATTTGCCGTAGACGGTGGTGTCTGCGGTGATGGGCTTGGAGAAGTCGAAGGGGGTGGTGCGTCCCTCGTCGGCAAACCAGCCCTGGAAGATGTAGCCGGAGATATTCCCATCGGCGGGAGTCACAGTGCTGCCGGACTTGACACCCACCACGGTTACATTTTCGCCCTCAATGCCGGTTTCAAAGCGGACGGTCACGCCGAAGGTGGGATAGCCCTGATTCTCAGCGGGATCGACGAACCATCCACGATTCTCTTCGTTCCCGTTTTCGCTGACAAAGGCATTGAGCAGCTCTACCAGCCCATCTTCGGACTGCATTTGCTCGCGGGTGAGGACGGTCGCGTTGCCGTTGGCGCCGACGCTGGCGAGCTGTGTGTAGCAGTGGGTTGCAGTGACACGGTTATGGTTATCCCTTCCGCCTTCAAAGGTGCCGCAATAAGAGTGCGTCATGTTAACGGTTTTCAGAGTCACCGCTGCAGCAGCGTAGCAATTGGAAGCGGTCGCACTACTGACAGCCTTTCCGAACAGGCCGCCGGTATGAGAAGTGCCCTCCAGCCGCAGATTCATGGTATTCACATTGGCGATGGCATAACAGTTTTCCACAGTGGACTCTTCTTCGACAAGGCCGGCAAGCCCGCCGGTGTGGACAAAGATATACGACGCATTTTGGGCGTCTGAGCAGACGGTGCCGACAAAGCTGCAATTCCGGAGGGTGGAATTGATTACATAGCCTGCAAGACCGCCGGTCCAGTAATGTCCCCTGAATTTGCCGGATAACAGCACATCACCGGACACCTGCAGGTCTGTGATCTCTGCACCGCTCACCATTCCGAACAAGCCTGCAGCGATCATGCTTTCTGCATCGCCATTCAGGCAGACCCGCATTCCGCTGACCGTGTGCAGGCCGCCGCGGAAGGTGCCGCTGAAGGGCAATCCGGTATTCATGGTTACTACTTTTCCAATGGGAATCCAAAGGTGTGCGCTGAGGTCAATATCCGCCGTCAGCGTGACCGTAAAGCCCTGGAAGGAGTTTCCGTCGTTGACTTTCTTGGCAAGGGCCGCCAGATCGGCAGCGTCGGAAATGACCCAGTTGCCCGGCTCGGAGGCGTAGAGCGCCGCGTCGTAATTTCCGTCGTCCGTCCAAAGTCCGCCTGCCTTGGAGAACTGCGCCAGGAGCACCTCGCCGCAGACGGAGCAGTGCATTCCCTTTGTCAGCGTATCCGTTTCGGCATCCTCCACAACGGTATGACCAAGGGGTGCCAGAGGTGTACGCTCCTGCAGCACGGTGCCGCAGCGGTCGCAGGAAATGGCATCCGACCAGCCGGCTTCGGCGCAGGTGGGAGCGGTGCCGGAGACAGTCACTTCATGGTGACCCAGCTTTTCCACCTTGCCGATGATATCGGTTGCGCCGCAGCGTTCACAGGTGCCGACCTGTTCGCCGTCCTCGGTGCAGGTGGGTTCCTTCGTCACGGTGCCGTTTTTGACATTGTGACCCAGTGCGGGGATGGTGGTCTGCTCTACCAGAACCAACTTGCAGCGGTCGCAATGCTTGCCCTCGGTGAGGCCGTCTTCGGTACAGGTGGGTTCCTGACGGGAATCGACCACTTCGTCGTGACCCAGAGCTTCGCCATAAGAGAAGGCGGCTTCAAACTCGGTGCCCTTGGAGCTTGCGCCGCAGACAGCGCAGGACTTGTAATAGACAGCGGCTTCGGTGCAGGTGGCTTCGGTCTTCAAATACTTGGCGTCGGCAACCTCTGCCGTGTAGCCGTGTGCCGCCAGCTCGCCGTATTCGACTTTACAGGTGTCACAGACGGCCTTCTGCTGGCAGGTGGCGGCGCCGCCGGAGCACTCTTCCTTTTCCGTGTGGTTTTTGTCATTACCGCAGACGCGGCTGTGGGTGCCGTCGCCGTTGGAGGCCCAGTCGCTCCAATCGTGGCCCAGAGCTTTCCCGTGGGAGAAGGTGGCTTCAAACTCGGTGCCCTTGGAGCTTGCGCCGCAGCCGGTGCAGGACTTGTAATAGACGGCGGCTTCGGTGCAGGTGGCTGCATCCTTCAAATAGGCATCCTCGGCAACCTCTGCCGTGTAGTTATGACCGCCGGGAGCGCCGTATTCGGCGTGGCAGAAGTCGCAGATGGGGCCGTGGGTGCAGTCGGCAGCGCCGCCGGAGCAGTCTTCCGTTTCCGTGTGGTTTTTGTCATTACCGCAGACGCGGCTGTGGGTGCCGTCGCCGTTGGAGGTCCAGTCGCCCCAAGCGTGACCCTTCGCTTCTCCGTGGGAGAAGGTGGCTTCAGACGCGGTGCCTTCGGAGCTTTCGCCGCAGGCGGTGCAGGACTTATAGTAGACGGCGGCTTCGGTGCAGGTGGCATCGGTCTTCAAATACTTGGCGTCGGCAACCTCTGCCGTGAAGTCGTGCGCCGCCAGCTCGCCGTATTCGGCGTGGCAGAAGTCGCAGACGGCCTTCTGCTGGCAGGTGGCGGTGCCGCCGGAGCAGTCTTCCGTTTCCGTGTGGTTTTTGTCATTACCGCAGACGCGGCTGTGGGTACCGTCGCCGTTGGAGGTCCAGTCGCCCCAAGCGTGACCCAGCGCAGGGACAGTAAAGGTGGCGTTGACCCAGTTCTTCGCGCTTGCGCCGCAGACAGAGCAGGATTTGTAGTAAGTGCCCTCGCCCTCGCAGGTCGGCGGCGTGATCACATATTTCTCATCCTCGACTTCTTCCGTAAACTCGTGCGCAGCCAGAATGCCGTATTCCCTGCCGCAGACGGAGCAGACGGCCTTCTTCTGGCAGGTGGCGATGCCGCCGGAGCAGTATTCATACACGGCGGTCAGGGTGGCATCGGTGGCGGGCATCTTACCGGAGTAGGTGGTGCCGGTTCCCACGGTGGTGGTGACGCCGTTCACGGTCAGCTCCCAGTGGGAGAAGTGCTGGCTGTAGGGTGCGTCCTTGGCGGTGTAGGTGAAGGATTCGCCGGGGAGATAGGAGGCAGAGGTGCCTTCCTTCACGTTCACCAGCGTCAGGGTCACAGCCTTCTTTTCCGCGAACCGGACATATTTGCTGGTGGCAAGAATGTCCTCAGTGGGGGTCTCCACCAGTGTGGCGCCGGCTTCGTCCGCGCCTGCCCAGACGCCGTAGTTGCCGGGGATGGAGGTATACATCGCGTTGGCGCCTGCCTGGGTGGAGGTCAGGACGACGGTGCCGCCGGAGATTTTGTAGGAGCTGCTGTCCGGCTCTGTTTCGGAACCGGATTTGACATAGAGACCGCAGTTTGCGGTGGATGTACCGGTCACATTGGCGCCGGCAAAGTCTACGATGCCGTCATAGACCAGATAGAAGGGATAGGAGGCAGTAATGTTGACGGTGCCGCCCTTGAGGGTGGTGGTGCCCTGTGACGCAACGATACCGAGTGCGCCGGTGCTGCCGTCGATCACGCCGCCGGTCATTTCAAAGCCGTAGTAGAGCTGAGCGCCGGAGCTGTAGCCCGACAGATGCAGCTTGCCGCCGGTCATTTTGTTTTTTGGGTTGAGGGACTGCAGGTCGATTTTGCAGTTTCTGAAGGTCACCTCCGCACCGGAGAACAGGGATTTGCCCCGGCAAAACATGCCGGTGATGGTGGGGGTGCTGTTTTTGTCGGTGATGTTGACCTTGCCGCCGGAGAGGGTCATTGTGCTGATGCTGTCCACGAGCTCAACGCCGCTGGCGGTGGCGTTGATGTTCAGCTCGCCGCCGGAAACCGTCAGCTTGCTGGTCGACTGTTTGGAAAGCCGAATGCCTGTTTCGGCATTGACGGTCACCTTGGCGGTGTTGGAGATTTTCAGCTCTGAGGACGAAGCGCCCAGATAGCCGCAGGTAGCGGCGGTCAGGGTATGCTCGCCGCCGGTGACGGACAGGGCGGTAGCACTGCCGTTCTGAAGGGCGGTATAGACATTTTCCGTTTTCAGAGAACCGCCGGTCACGGTTACCGTGCCGTTGTTATTGATGCCGAGGCAGCTTGCCGCGTCCGCACCGCGAATGCTTAAGGTGCCGCCCTGCATGGCAAAGCTGCTGCCTTCCGTGACCTGCACACCGTAGGTAGCCTTGGTCACATTCACGGTGCCGCTCTTTATGGTAATGCTGCCGCCAGATTCCGCCTCAATGCCCAAGGATTCGGATTGGATCTCCACATTGGCATTGTCGAGAATCAATTTGCCGGGGGTTTGGTTTTGGTTTTGCCCGGCAACCATGCCCATCTTGCCGGCGATCAGCGTCAGCTTGCTGCCGCCGGAAACGGTGAGCTGACCGGCGGTGTAGACAGGGTACACGCCGCTGATGGAGCCGGAGCAGTTCTGCATCACATTCACAGCGTTGGGGGCGAAGTTGACGCCGGAAGAAGCTGTGCCGTTGAGCTTCATGTCAAATACCGTGTCGGTGATGGTGACAGGCGAATAGTTATCCACATAGATACCAAACTGGCATTTGTTTGCAACCAGCTTGCAGCCGGAGATGTTGAGCGCGGCGACCGCACGGAACAAGCTGGCATGCCCGGCATAGCTTCCGGTGGAGTTGTCGGTCATGCTGACGGTGAGGTTTTTCACCGTCAGTTTTGCACCGGACATGGGTCTGATGCCCACACGGGTAGTGCCATCTGAATATTCCGTATCATCCACACCGGTGGATTGGGACGTGATAATGATGGAATCCTTATCCGCGCTGTTGTTGGCACCGCAGATGGTCGTGTCAGCGGTGACCGCAATGCCGTAGTTGGTTCTGACTTTGGCGAGATCGACGCCGTTTTCGACCTTGCTGGCCAGCAGATTGAGGGTCAGCGTACCGTCGATCTTGATGGTCAATCCCGAGATTCCGCTCTGAATGATTGTATTGGCGCCTCCGGTGGAGAGCGACAGATTCTTGATGGTCAACGTTTTGGTGCCGGGGTTGTAGGTGGCGCTGCCGACCTCACCGGTATAGGTGAGATTGGTGCTTGTGAACTGGAATTCGTTGATGTACAGATCATACTCCGTTGCCGCGAAGACCGCTGTCGGCAGGACGGACAGCAGCAGGCACAGGATGATGAACAGGCTTAGGATCCTTTTTTTCATTCGGTTACCTCCTTTGATGCAGGCGTGGCAGTCAATTGCGGAAATGAGCGGCGGATTCGGCGAAAATGCGATTTGAATCACAATCCAATTATATATCAAAAAATGGAAAAAAGCAAGAGCAGAATGAAAAAAACGTGCGATGCGTCAATTTTTTCATGCACGCGCCGGGAAAACGGAACACGGGGCAAAAAAGAGCGCCGGCATTGCAAGAATGCCGGAACTATGATAAAATAAACGGGAGGAAAGGTGGGCTCGGCATGGTGAACGGCTTCGATCTGAAAATTGCGGACATCCCGATCCGGTTTACGGCGTCCTTTGAAATGGAGATCCCGCCGGAGCTGCGCGCGTTTTTAACGCCGCCGCAGACGCCCGAGGAACGCTATGAGCTGGTCGCAACGGCGTGTCCGCCGGACGGACGCGGCCTGCCCCGCTGCGCCGATCCGCAGGGGTTGTCGATTTTCCGGATGCCGGACGGCTGGCTGCGGGTGTTTCATGCGCTGCGCGCGCCGGACGGAACGGAGACGGCCGCGTATTACCGCGACGACGGCCGAAACACGGTCTATCTGCCTGCTGCCGACCTCGCGCGCTATACGCACCGCTGCACCTTCGCGCCGCTGCTGGGCGGCGAGGCGCTTTTCGCGCGGCACGGGGCGATGATCCTGCACAGCTCGCTCGTGCGCACGGCGCGCGGAGGGCTGCTGTTCTCCGGCGTGTCCGGGGCGGGGAAATCCACGCAGGCCGCGCTCTGGGAGCGCTTCCGCGACGCAGAGGTGCTCAACGGCGACCGCAGCGTGATCCGCCGAAGAGACGGGCGCTTCCTGGCCTATGGCTCGCCGTTCTGCGGCTCGTCGGGGATCTATCGCCCGGAAAGCGCGCCCGTCCGCGCGTTGTTCTTTCCGCAGAAGGCACAGGACTGCGCCTGCACCCGGCTGACGCCGATGCAGACCGTGCGGATGCTCTATCCGGGGCTGACGCTGAACAGCTGGGACGCCGCGTTCATGGCCGTTATAACCGAGCAGCTGACCGCGTTTGCGCAGGAGATTCCGGCGTTCGTGCTGCGCTGCCGCCCGGACGAGGCAGCCGTCGAGGCGGCCGAGCGCGCGCTCGATACATTATACTAAAAAGCTTGCATCCGTCATTCGGATGCAAGCTTTTTCAGTAATTCGGGCAGCTCCGGCAGGCTGTGGATCTCATAGGTCGGGCGGATGTCGGGGCGGCCGGGGCTGTGCTTCGGGTTGAACCAGCAGGTGTCGATCCCGGCGTTCCGGCCGCCGAGGATGTCGCTGGTCAGGCTGTCGCCGATCATCAGCGCGGCGCGGGGATCGAAGCCTGCGATGTGCGAAAAGCAGTAGTCAAAATATGCGCGCTCCGGCTTGTGGTGGCCGGTGGTCTCGGAGATAAAAATATCCTGAAAATAGGGGACGATCCCGGCGCTGGCCAGACGCGATTCCTGCGTGTCGGCCACGCCGTTGGAGGCGATGAAAAGCCGGTAATGCGGCGCAAGCGCGGCCAGAAGCTCCGGCGCATGGGGGACGAAATAGTGCCCGATGCCGAGATAGCCGCGATAGAGCGCCTCGGCGTGCTCCGGATCGAGGGAAAGCCCCAGCTCGCCGAACAGCAGCGCGAAGCGCCGCACCAGCACCTCGTCGCGCGTCAGCTCGCCGCGCTCGAAGGCCTCCCACTGCGCGATGTTGATGGCGCAATAGCGGTCGATGAGCGCGTCGGTCGGCTCGAGGCTCAGGTCGCGGAAGGCCTTGCGGATCGCGACCTGCTCGGCGGCGTCAAAATCCAGCAGCGTGTTGTCCAGATCAAACAGCAAAAACCGGTATTGCTTCATAGCGCCGCTCCGATCCGGTTCGAGAGCGCCGCAAAGGCCGGAATATCCAGCGTTTCGCCGCGCACATTGGGCGCAAGCCCGGCCTCGGCGAGCAGCTCGGTCAGGCGTGCCTTGGGCAGCTGCGGGAAGCCTGCGGCCAGACCGTTGAGCAGCGTCTTGCGCCGCATGGCGAAGCTGGCGCGCACGGTTCTGAAGAACAGCGCCTCGCTGTCGATCGCGGCCGGGGGCGCCGCGCGGCGCACGAGGCGCACCACGGCGCTCGTGACCTTCGGCTGCGGCACAAAGCAGGACGCCGGAACGTCGAACAGCAGCTCCGGCTCGGCGTGATACTGACAGAGAATGGAGAAGGCGGAATAATCCGGCGCTCCGGCGCGCGCGCAGATGCGCTGCGCGACCTCCTTCTGCACCATGACGGTGATCGCGTCGAAGCAGCGGCTCTCGAGCAGCTTGGTCAGCACCGGAGAGGTGATGTAATAGGGGAGATTCGCACAGGCCAGCGGACGCAGCCCTGCGAATTTCTCCTGCACGAGCGCCGGCAGATCGGCCTTGAGCGCGTCTGTGAAGCGCAGCTCCAGATTGTCGAAATCCGCCATCGTCTCGGCGAGCACGGGCGCGAGCGACGTGTCCACCTCGAGCGCGACGACCTTATCTGCGCGGGCGCAGAGCGCCTGCGTCAGTGAGCCGAAGCCCGGCCCGATCTCGAGCACACCGCAGGATGCGTCGACGCCGCTCTCGGCGGCGATGCGCTCGGGCACCCAGCGCTGATTGAGAAAATTCTGCCCCTTGGCCTTGGAAAAATGGAAGCCGTATCGGCTCAGCAGCTCGCGGATCTGCTGCATATTGCAAACGTCGATCATAAAAAACCACCTCTTTCCTGATAGTATATCAGAAAAGAGGTGATTTTGCAATTCCGATCAGTTCAGAATGTACAGAGTGCAGGTGCGCACGCCGAAGGCGTAGCACTCGGCAATGGTGTTGAAGTAGAGGTCGACCTTGTAGCCCTTGATGGCGCTGCCGGTGTCCTCTGCAACGCAGTAGCCATAGACATACTGGCCGTCGTTCGAGACGATGTACATTTTGGTGCCCAGCGGGATATAGTTCGGGTCGACGGCGATCGCGCCGACGCGGGCGACCGTTCCGGAATAGGTATAGCCGGTGTAGCCCTCGCAGGAATAGGCCGTGGCCTTGACCGTCAGCTTCTGCGAATAGGTGTAGGTCGTGCCGTTGGAGGTCGTGATGGTGTTCTCGCCGATCTCGGAGCGATCCGGGTCGGACGGCTCCTGCGGCGCCGAGGGCGACTCGCTGCCGTTGTCGGAAGGCGTCGTCGTGCTGCTGCTTCCGCCGTTGTTGCCGTCGGAGGGAGTGACGCTGCCGTTGTTGTCGTTCGACGGCTTGCTGTTCCCGCCGTCCGAGGGCTTCGAGGGATTGCTGTCAGACGGCTTCACCGCCGTGCCGCCGGTTGTGCCGATTGCGCCGTACCCGCCGACCTGCGAGAGGATCGTGCGCTTGACGCCCGTGACGACCAGCCGCGTGACGGCCTCCTGCGTGACGGTCTCGGTCAGAACCTTGCGGCTGACCTCCTCGCCGTTCTCCAGAACGATCTGCGCCTGACAGTGCTTCGAGCCGTCGGCGCCCTCCACGAGCACGATCTCCTCATCGGGGTCAAGCTCGGGATCCTCGAAATAATTCGTCTGGTAGGAAATGACCTCGTCGTATTCCTCCAGCCGGATCTCCTTCTGGACGATCGAGACGGTCATGCCGTTGAAGGTCCGGCGGTCGGTCTGGCAGGAGAGGACGTCGTTCGCGCCCGGAACGATGTTCATCCGGGAAAGCAGCTCCGCGACCGTCTCGCCGTAGCTGGAGACTGTCCGGCTCACACCGTGATGGATCACGGTGATGCGCTGCATCCGTTGAACGTCGATCTTGCCGACGCCGTCGGTATAGGTCGTGGTGTAGGTATCCTCTTCGCCCAGCTTGATGCCGACCTCCTTGAGAACGGTCTCGGGGTCGCGGCTGAAGGAATTGTGCGCCGTGACGAGATCGCCGTCGGTGATGACATACCGGTTTTGAGCAAAGACCGTGAAGGACAGCAGACTGACCAAAAGGGTGGCGACGACCGCCGAGGCGATCATGCGGCGCAGCCAGACGCGCTTTCCGGATTGCTCAGAATTTGCTCTGCGCATAAGAGTATCCTCCTTTCATGACGTGGTAAGGTAAGATGCGAAACTATTGTTACCGAATTGTAACTACGAGCTTATTATAACAAAAATAACGGATTTGTCAAGGGTTTTATTAAAAACCAAGCATAACACGAACTTTTTTAGCGGTTATGTAAACGTTATGAGAACAAGATGAACGCCGCACACCGATGAGAAGGCACTATATCTTGTGAAAAAATTACAAAGCGGTTAACATAATTAAAAATTAAAGAAACCATTTGACAATCGGCGAAAAAAGTGCTATATTGACCATGATAAAACGGCTATGACGAAGATAATCGCAGAATTCGGACGGTCAGAGAGGGAGCGGTCGGTGCAAGCTCCTGCGAACGGTCTGCGTGCAACCGCTTCCGAGTCGCTCTGCCGAACCGAGTAGGCAGAGACGGGTGCGCCCGTTACTGCGCGAACGAGCGGCAGTGCCCTTGGCACTGCAAGCAGGGTGGAACCGTGGGAACCAAAGCTTCTCACCCCTGAATTTTCAGGGGTGATTTTTTGTTGCGCAAAAGCATGGCAAAATAAGAAATGTGCCCCTAATTATTAAGGAGGGAATCCCAATGTCAGAAGAAAACCAGTACACCTTTGAAAACGAGGCCTATCGCAAGACCTATTGGCACACCTGCTCGCATGTTATGGCGCAGGCCGTCAAGCGCCTGTATCCGCAGGTGAAGCTTGCCATCGGCCCGTCCATCGACAACGGCTTCTACTACGATTTCGACAGCGATTTTGCCTTCACGCAGGAGCACCTCGACGCCATCGAGGCCGAGATGAAGAAGATCTGCAAGGAGCGCCTGCCGCTTGTCCGCAGCGAAAAGCCGCGCGCCGAGGCCATCGCCTATATGGAGGAGAAGGGCGAGCCGTACAAGGTCGAGCTGATCCGCGACCTGCCGGAGGACGCCGTCATCTCGTTCTATACGCAGGGCGAGTTCACCGACCTCTGCGCCGGCCCGCATCTTGACAACACCGGCCGCATCAAGGGCAACGCCGTCAAGCTGACGCAGTGCTGCGGCGCCTATTGGCGCGGCGATTCCAAGCGCAAGATGCTCCAGCGCATCTACGGCGTCGCCTTCCCGAAGAAGGAGGAGCTGGAGGAATACCTGCAAAAGCAGGAGGAGGCGCGCAAGCGCGACCACAACAAGCTCGGCCGCGAGCTGGAGTATTTCTCCACTGTCGACGTGATCGGTCAGGGTCTGCCGATCCTGCTGCCCAAGGGCGCCCGCGTCATTCAGCTTTTGCAGCGCTGGGTCGAGGACGAGGAGCAGAAGCGCGGCTATCTTTTGACCAAAACGCCGCTCATGGCCAAGCGCGAGCTTTATAAGATCTCCGGCCACTGGGATCACTACCTCGACGGCATGTTCGTCATGGGCGACCCGGCTGACGACAGCAAGGAGTGCTTCGCACTGCGTCCGATGACCTGCCCGTTCCAGTATCAGGTCTTCCTGAACCGCGCCCGCTCCTATCGCGACCTGCCGATGCGTCTCGGCGAGACGTCCACGCTGTTCCGCAACGAGGATTCCGGCGAAATGCACGGCCTGATCCGCGTCCGCCAGTTCACGATCTCCGAGGGACACATCGTCCTGCGCCCGGATCAGCTCGAGGAGGAGTTCAAGCACTGCCTCGATCTTGCCAAGTATTGCCTCGGCACGGTCGGCCTGCTTGAGGACTGCACCTTCCGCTTCTCCCAGTGGGATCCGAGAAACCCGAACAATAAGTACGAGGGCACGGCCGAGCAGTGGAACGAGGCGCAGGAGATCATGGGGCGCATCCTCGACGATCTCGACGTGAAATACACCATCGGCATCGACGAGGCCGCATTCTACGGCCCGAAGCTCGACATTCAGTATAAGAACGTCTTCGGCAAGGAGGACACCCTCGTCACCATCCAGATCGACCTGCTGCTTGCGCAGCGCTTCGGCATGGAGTACACCGATCAGAACGGCCAGAAGGCCACGCCCTATATCATCCACCGCACGTCCCTCGGCTGCTATGAGCGCACGCTGGCCTACCTGATCGAGAAATATGCCGGCGCGCTGCCGCTGTGGATGGCGCCGACGCAGGTGCGCATCCTGCCGATCACCGATCGCGCGCATGACTACGCCAAGCAGCTCGAGGCGCAGCTCTTCGCCAAGGGCATCCGCACCGAGAGCGACCTGCGCAGCGAGAAGCTGGGCTACAAGATCCGCGAGGCGCAGATGCAGAAGATCCCGTATATGCTGGTCGTCGGCGACCGCGACATCGAGAACGGCACGGTCTCCGTCCGCACCCGCGGCGGCGAGGATCTCGGCGCGATGAAGCCCGAGGACTTCATGGCCAAGTGCCTGCACGAGATCGAGACGAAGCAGCGCTGAATTCCGTCTGCTGACTGTATCATAGCAAAAACCACAGGTCGAAATCCGTCGTCCTGTGGTTTTTTGCTGTTCTTTTTCATAAAATTATGATATAATAGAAAAAAATCCCGAAGGAGGAGCAAAATGGAACCCTATGTGAGCTTTGCCATGGACAAAACCGTGGAGCTTTTGGCGATCGACAGCCCGACGGGCTACACCCGCGAGGCCGAGCGCTTCGTCTCTGAGCAGTTTGCGGCGCTGGGCTTTCCCGTCACGCGCACGGTCAAGGGCGGCGTGCTGGTCGATCTGGGCGGCGAGGACGCCGAAAACGCCCTGCTGCTCGAGGCGCACGCCGACACGCTGGGCGGTATGGTCGCCGAGATCAAGAGCAGCGGCCGCCTGCGCATCCGCAACGTCGGCGGCATGAACGCCAACAACGCCGAGGCCGAAAACTGCCGCATCGTGACCAAGGCCGACGGCATCTACGAGGGCACGCTACAGCTATGCGACGCGTCGATCCATGTCAACGGCGACTACGGCACGACCGCCCGCAAGTGGGACACGGTCGAGGTCGTGCTTGACGAGCCGGTCGAAAATGCCGACGACGTGAAAAAGCTGGGCATCGGCGTGGGCGACTTCGTCTGCTTCGAGCCGCGCACGCGCGTGACCGCGTCCGGCTACATCAAGAGCCGCTTTCTGGACGACAAGCTGTCCGTCGGCATCCTGCTGGGCTTCGCCAAATTTTTGGCGGATCGCAAGCTGACGCCCAAGCGCCGTGTCTATGTCCACATCACCGTCTATGAGGAGGTCGGCCACGGCGGCGCGGCGTCCGTGCCGCAGGGTGTGACCGAGGCGATCTCCGTTGACATGGGCTGTGTCGGAGAGGGGCTGCAATGCACCGAGCGGCAGGTCTCCATCTGCGCGATGGATTCCGGCGGGCCTTATTCCTATGAGGTCGTCTCCGGTCTGATCGCCGCTGCCAAGCGCGAGGGCGCGGACTACGCCGTCGACCTTTATCCGCACTACGGCTCGGACGTCGAGGCGACGCTCAGCGCGGGGCACGACCTGCGTCACGGCCTGATCGGAGCGGGCGTCTATGCCTCCCACGGCTATGAGCGCAGCCATCGCGACGGCGTTTGCAGCACCCTCAAGGTGCTCAAGGGCTACCTCGAGCTATGAGGCGGCGCTACTGGCTGCCCGGCGGCGCGCTGATCGGCGTCGGGCTGGTGCTGCGGCTGTTCTTCGTCTACCTACATTTTGCGGGCATGTTCCTGACGGGTGTCGGCGCGGTCGTGCTGCTGTTCGGGCTGGTCGACGCGCTGCTCCCGCGCTTTGTATGGCTGCGGGTCGTGCGGCTGGTCATGCGCATCGGCGCGGGGCTGGTGGCATTGGCGATGCTTGTCACAGGCATTGCCGTCGGCGTTGCCTGCGGCGGTTCGAAAAATCCCGAGGCAGACTATGTTGTCGTGCTGGGCGCGGGGGTCAACGGAACGGCGCCGAGCCGCTCCCTGCGGGCGCGGCTCCATGCGGCGCAGACCTACCTCGAGACGTATCCGAACGCCGTGGCCGTGCTCTCCGGCGGGCAGGGAAAGGGTGAAAGCATCACCGAGGCCGAGTGCATGTATCACTGGCTGACGGAGCGCGGGGTCGACCCGAGCCGCCTCTGGAAGGAGGAGCGCGCGACCACCACGGCGGAGAACCTGCGCTATTCCCTCGACCTGATCGAGGAGAGGACCGGGCAGCGCCCGGAGCATATCGCGATCGTCTCCAGCGCCTACCACCTCCTCCGCGCGCAGCTTCTGGCCAGACGCGAGGGCGTCACGGCCGTCTGCTGCCCCGCGAACGATATGAACACGGGCTATTCCGTGCAGATGGTCGTCCGCGAGATCTTCGGCGTCTGGTATACGCTTTTGCTCGGCTGAGCAAACGGAAAAACCCGCACGGGGAACGTTCTGAGGTTCGCCGCGCGGGTTTTTATGGAAGCTCTGATTCAATCGCAAGAGCGGTCAGCGAGGGATTTTGTTCCAGATTGAGGTTTGAAAATTGCAGGAATCCTTTACGTATTTCAAGATTTTCAAACCGAAAAGTTGGGGCAAAAGACCCGCTGAGCGCCGCTGCCGATTGATTCAGAGGTTCCCTCGGCTGAGCAAACAGAAAAACCCGCACGGGGAACCTTCTGAGGTTCTCCGTGCGGGTTTTTATGGAAGCTCTGATTCAATCGCAAGAGTGGTCAGCCGCTGAGCGCCGCAGCCGATTGATTCAGAGGTTCCTATAAAAAAATTCGGAATTTTTCCGAAAAAAGAATTGACGATTGGGGAAAGAAGTGCTAAAATAGTAGCCTATACTGCGGAAATATCGGCAAAGCCGATTCTCCCACTTTCTGCTCCGATTATACCACGGTCGACAGCAGATTGCAAGCGGGAATGGCCGGAAAGTGCCAACTGCGCCGCGTGTGTCGTAATGGCGGTCGGCGTAAGGGCAGCCCCCGAGCCGCAGAAGCGCATCCAAAGCTACCAGTTATCAGTTATAATTAATGTAAGCAACACACACCCATGATGAAGAAAGGCTGTGATGACCCAATATGCAAGTTAAGGACGTGAAGTTCGGTAAGACAGAGCGAAAGAGCTACGCCAAATATCAGGAAATCCTGAAAATGCCGAACCTCCTGCGCATCCAGAAGGATTCCTATCAGTGGTTTCTGAACGAAGGACTGCGCGAGGTCTTCCACGACGTGGCGGCGATCAGCGACTATACCGGCAATCTGGAGCTGTCCTTCCTGGACTATTCTCTCGACGAAAAGCCCAAGTATACCGTTGAGGAGTGCAAGGAACGTGACGCGACCTATGCCAAGCCGATCAAGGTTCGCGTGCGGCTGCTCAACAAGCAGACCGGCGAGATCAAGGATCAGGAGATCTTTATGGGCGATTTTCCGCTCATGACCAACGGCGGCACCTTCGTGATCAACGGCGCCGAGCGCGTCATTGTCTCCCAGATCGTCAGAAGCCCCGGCATGTACTTCGGCGACGCCGTGGATAAGGCCGAGCAGCACATCTACAGCGCGACGGTCATTCCGTACCGCGGCGCCTGGCTCGAATACGAGACCGATCTGCAAAACACCTTCTATGTCCGCATCGATAAGAACCGCAAGCTGCCGATTACCTGCCTCATCCGCGCGATGGGCGTGGAGACCGACGCGCAGATCGTCGAGCTGTTCGGCGAGGATGATCTCATCCGCGCGACGATGGAAAAGGATCCCTGCAAGACCCGCGAGGACAGTCTGCTCGAGATCTACCGCCGTCTGCGCCCCGGCGAGCCGCCCACACTCGACAACGCCGTCTCCTATATCGAGGGTCTGTTCTTCGACCCGCGCCGCTATGACGTCTCCCGCGTCGGCCGCTACAAGTTCAACAAAAAGCTTGACATCTGGAGCCGCCTGAACGGTCAGGAGCTGGCCGAGCCGGTCGTCGATCCGCGCACCGGCGAGATTCTCGCCATGCCCGGCGAGGTTCTGACGCGCGCGAGAGCGCACGAGCTTTCCGCCTGCGGCGTCTGCGACGCGGTCATCAAGGTCGGCGAGAAGAACCACAAGATGTTCTCGAACTACATGGTCGACATGAGCCGCTTCGTCGACTTTGACCCGGCCAAGTACGGCATCCGCGAGAAGGTCAGCCGCAAGGTGCTCTTCGAGCTGCTCGACAAGGGCATGACCGAGGAGGAATGGGCCGACGCGATCGAGGAGCGCATGGACGACCTCATCCCCAAGCATATCACGGTCGACGACATCCTCGCCTCCATCAACTATCTGACCTGCGTCGTCTGCGGCGCGGGCACGACCGACGACATCGACCATCTCGGCAACCGCCGTCTGCGCTGCGTCGGCGAGCTGCTGCAAAATCAGTTCCGCGTGGGCTTCACGCGCCTCGAGCGCGTCGTGCGCGAGCGCATGACCATGCAGGACATCGACACCGTGACCCCGCAGAGCCTTATCAACATCCGCCCCGTGACCGCGGTCATCAAGGAGTTCTTCGGCTCCTCGCCGCTGTCGCAGTTCATGGATCAGAACAACCCCCTCGCGGAGCTGACGCACAAGCGCCGTCTGTCGGCGCTCGGCCCCGGCGGTCTGAGCCGCGAGCGCGCGTCCTTCGACGTGCGAGACGTGCACTACAGCCACTATGGCCGTATGTGCCCGATCGAGACGCCGG
>OIXH01000269.1_pt1 | contig 66172 bp, 54 predicted proteins | sample 1587741 | NCBI WGS metagenome assembly OIXH01 (sample SAMEA3888916, study PRJEB22519) | human gut metagenome | biome: human gut; feature: human-associated habitat; material: faeces | place: Denmark | collected 2011 | reverse complement strand
GCCGTGCATCTTTTCTCCAGTTCTCCATAAAGACACCCCCGTTTCCTTTATTATACCAGAAACAGGGGCGTTTGGGTAGTTTTTTGACAGGCTGATAAAAAATCGGTGATGGCAAAGCCATCACCGATTTTTTATGTTACTCCGCCGATACCACCTGCTTGGATGCAGCGTCATAGCGTACCGTCACCTGATGCTCCTCGTTGTCGGTGCCGGTGTAGGTGCATTTCACTTGCAGCACCGTGCCGTCCCAGCTGTCGACGGTCACATCAAAAATGGGGTAGCCGTTGGCCGGCACCGTCTGCACGGCGGGGAAAGCGTCCTTCAGCACCTCATCCCCCTCATACCACAGGTGCTCCAGATGGTTGCGCAGTGAAGCACGACCACCCCCGCCGTGCCACTGGCCGCTCTCATCCTGATAGAAATGCCAGATGGTGCAGTCCAGATGGGGTTCCGACCCTGTATACTTCTGGCCGAAGGCCAGATAGGCGCTGTCCGGCGACCAGTACAGGCCGGTGATTTTCGTATTGGCATAGCCCATACTCTTGGTACTGCTGAGGATCTGGCCATCTTTGTCGCGCAGCGGTATATACGGCTCCTTTACCTTGACCGTCTGAACGCCAAAACTGCTGGTATACGTCACCACGGTGATGATTCCATCAGGGGACGTACTGCTTTCGTTGATAAACAGTCTGCCATTCATCTGCGCATCCCGCAGGAGGATATACAGCACCGTCAGCACGATCAGCGCCAGCGGCACAGCCAGAGCGACGATCCAGCAGCGCATACGGCGGACACGGCGCTCGGCCAGCGTCAGATCCAGCACCGCCTGCACCGCCTGAGAGGTGACGGACTCCGCCGCCGCTTCCGGTTCCGTCGGGGCGGTCTGATAGGTCAGCAGCTGATCCACGCTCAGCTCCAGCGCTTCCGCCAGCGGCTCCAGCAGCGAGATATCCGGGCAGCCCGCACCCCGCTCCCATTTGCTGACGGCCTTGTCCGTCACGTGCAGCTTCTCCGCCAGCTCCCGCTGGGTCATGTTCCGTTCTTTCCGTCTCTGGGCGATGAATCTGCCCAACATTTCTCGATCCATGGGATCACCTCCGCCTTCATGGTAGCAAACAGGGCGGTTTTCCGCAACCGACGGAGCGTTGAGTGGGGTGCTACGGCACCTAAGGCCCCTTTGTGTAAAGGGGGCTGTCACGGCGTAAGCCATGACTGGGGGATTGGTTCGTCACCGTCAACCCCTCCGGCGCTTCGCGCCACCTCCCCTTACACAAGAGGAGGCTTGATGCCCCTCACTCCTCGAACAGATACACCCTCGTCTCATAGGGTCTTGTCTGGAACGGGATGGCCGGGTCGGCCACCGGATAGTTCTGCAGCACCAGACGGCCCTTGGAGAAGTCGTACCCCTTAGGCGGCGTCACCACCAGGGGCCGCTCTGTAAAGGAGCAGGCCACCAGCAGCCGCTGGCCCTTCATCTCGCGGGTGTACAGGTAAAGGCTCCCCGCCAGCGGACAGCAATCCCGGTACTTGCCCTCCCGCACCACCGGAAGCCGCTTCCGCAAAGCGATGGCACGGCGGTAGAAATTCAGCAGTGAATCGGGATCGTGCTCCTGGGCCTCCACGTTGATCTCCCGGTAGTTGTCGTTGACGTAGAACCACGGCGTTCCGGCGGTAAACCCGGCGTTGACCGTATCGTCCCACTGCATGGGGGTGCGGGCGCTGTCCCGGCTGCCCAGCCACAGCCAGCGCAGCCGCACCTTCTCCGGAAGGCGGGGCATAAAGTTGCGGCTCTGCACGTCCTCATACATATCGGTATGGGCAGGCCGCCAGTTGGTCATGCCGATCTCCTGCCCCTGATAGACAAAGGGCGTGCCCTGCTGGAAAAGATAGGCCGCCGCCAGCGCCTTGCCGCTCTGCTCCCGGTACTGCTCGCTGCCGTAGCGGGAGATGACGCGGGGATGGTCATGATTCTCCAGATACAGCATGTTCCACGCCTTGCCCCGCAGCTTCCGCTGCCACAGATCCCACACCCGCTTCAGCCGCCGCAGGGAAAAGGCAGTGTGGGCATAGTCGGTATACAGGCAGTCGGCGCACATGCTCTGGAACTGGATCATCATGTCCATCTGGCCCCGCTTTTCGTCGATGTATTTCAGTGCCTGACGGGGACTGACCATGGGAGCCTCCGCCAGCGTCACGCAGTCGTAGTGATCCAGCACGTCCCGCTTGAACTCCTCCAGATACTCGTGGACATGGGGGCCGTGGTTATAGTGGCGGATACCCCGTGCCGCAGGCATGAGCCGGTCGTCCGGCAGTCCATCCTTCTTGGAGATAAAGGTGATGACGTCCTCTCGGAAGCCGTCCACCCCCAGCTCCAGCCAGAACCGCAGGATCTCCTTTACCTCCTGCCGCACCAGCGGGTTATCCATGTTCAGATCCGGCTGCTTCACGGCGAACAGGTGGAGATAATACTCCTGCCGCAGCTCGTCCCACTGCCATGCTTTGCCCTCGAACACGCTGTCCCAATTGTTGGGCAGATTGCCGTCGGGCTTCTCCTTGCGCCAGATGTAGTAATCGGTGTAGGGGGCGATGCGGCGGCGGGACTTCTGGAACCACTCGTGCTCGTCACTAGTGTGGTTCACCACCAGATCCATAATGACCTTCATGCCCCGGGCGTGAGCGCCCTCCAGCACCTTCTTGAACCACTCCATGCCGCCGAACTCCGCCGCAACATCCCGGTAATCGGAGATATCATACCCGCAGTCCGCGCCCGGCGAGGGATACAGCGGCGAGAACCAGATGCCGTCCACCCCAAGGCTCTTGATGTAGTTCAGCTTTTCGTACACGCCCTGCAAGTCGCCCATACCGTCGCCGTCGCCATCCTTGAAGCTGCGCGGCCAGATCTGATAGAACACCATGTCCTTATACCAACGGTCACGTCCCATATTGTATTGCCCCTTTCCGTTTTTCCTCTATTATAGCGCAAGCCGGGCGGCCTTGCAAGGCTGCCCGGCTTGCGTCTATTGAAAAAGCTGCAAGGGCATAGCCCTTTTTGACAAGCGAAGCGTTACAAATTGCTCTGCCTTCTGTCAAAGGCCCGGCGCAGCCACCCGCCGATGGCGGTGACGCACACCAGCACCGCCACCAGAAACGCGCCGGGGATCACGATGATCCACCACGCGCCACGGTTCAGCGCCTGTTGGGAAAGGGTCAGCATGCTGCCCCAGGAGATAATATCCAGCGGCAGACCCATGCCCAGAAAGCTGAGGGTGGACTCCGCCGCGATGGCGGTGGACACACTCATGACCACCATAAACAGGATAGAGGACACGAAGTTGGGGGCCAGATGCCGCCACAGCACCCGGTGGAAGCTGCCGCCCATGCAGCGGCAGGCAATGACATAGCCGCTGTGCCGCAGCTGGCGCACCTCGGTACGCACCACCTTGGCCATGGCGCACCAGCCGGTGACGCCGATCACCAGCGACAGGCTCAGCACATTGGCAGTGCCTAGAATGGCCTGCAAGAACAGCACCAGCAGCAGCGACGGTACGCTGCCCAGCAGCTCGGTCAGGCGCATCATGGCCGTGTCCAGCCACGGCGCTGCCATGCCGCTGACGGCTCCGTACACCACGGCGATGACCGTGGACACGGCGGCGGCCAGAAATCCCACTGCCAGCGATACCCGGCCACCGTACCAGATGCAGGCGAAGATATCCCGGCCCATGGTGTCGGTGCCGAACCAGAATTGCCCCGACGGCGCGGCGGCGCAGTTGGCAAGATCCATATAGGCGGGGTCGCGGCCCGTCAGCAGCGGCGCGCACAGGCAACCCAGCACGATCACCGCCAGCACGGCAAGGGGGACAAGCGGCAGCTTCCGCCGCCGCTTGGGCAGAGCGGCGGGCGTCTTTTCCGGCAGAATGCCCACCACTGAAAACAGCTCCTGATCCGTCACAGCGCCGTCACCTCCCCCTGAGAAGCCCGCTGCCGGGGGTCGATCCGCTGGTTGATGCCCTGGGCGATCATGCTGCACAGGATCACCAGCGCACCGGTGAGGATACACAGCACCATCAGCAGGTTATAGTCGGCGTAGCGGGCGCTTTCGAAGGACAGCGCGCCCAGCCCCGGATAGCTGAACACCGTTTCCACGATGTAGGTTCCCCCCAGCACGTGGGGCACAGAGATAGCCATCAGACTGAAATACGCCGGCAGGCTGTTGGGCAGACAGTGCCGCAGCAGCAGACGGCGGCGGCTCAGCCCCGTGGCACGGCCCATCAGCACATAGTCGGAGCGCACCTCCTCCAGAAGGCGGCTGCGCACCATGTAAGCGTAGTACCACAGGTGCCCCGCCAGCACCACCGCCATGGGCAGGATCAGATGCACGATCCGGTCGCCCACATCGTCGGCGTGGCCAATGGCGTAAGCGCCGCTGCTGGGCAGCCACCGCAGCGCGACACAGAAAATCAGGATCAGAATCATGGACAGCCAGAATTCCGGAATACAGCTCATCACCGTGCCCAACCGGCACAGCATCTTGTCCACCCAGCGATCCTCGTACCACGCGCACAGAAGCCCCAGCCCCAGCGCGCCCAAAAAGGTCAGCACAAAGCCCACGCCACCCAGCAGCAGCGTGTTGCCTGCCCGCTGGACGATGACCTCCATCACCGGCTGCTTGTACTTATAGGAGATACCGAAATCGCCGTGGAGGGCGTTTTTCAGCCACACGCCGTACTGCTCCAGCAGCGGCTCGTCCAGTCCCAGCTTTGTCCGGGCCTCCGCCTTTTCCGCCACGGACATTTTCTCCACCCGCTCGCCGTAATAGGCGCTGAGAGGATCACCGGGGGCGAGACGGGCCATGCAGAACACCGCCAGCGACAGCAGCCACACGCTGACAAGGAAGATCAGGACTTTTTTTGCGATCAGCAGAGGGATGTTCTCTCTCATTGGCCGTCCTCCTCTCCTGTCAGGACAAAGTGTCCCGGCTCGACCTCCCCCATCACGCCGTCCCGGCGGAAGGTCATGGCGTCGAAATCCAGCCGCCGGCGCTGGCGCTCCCGAATAGGGTCGGGCAGCGGGATAGCCGACAGCAGCGCTTTGGTATAGTCATGCCGGGGATGAGCGAACACCGTCTCGGTGGGGCCAAGCTCCACCAGCTTGCCCCGGTACATGACCCCCACCCGGTCGCACAGGTACTCCACCATGGACAGGTCATGGGCGATGAACAGGATGGAGAACCCGTGCTCCTGCCGCAGATGGGAAAACAGGTTGATGATCTGGGCCTGAATGGACACGTCCAGCGCCGCCACCGGCTCGTCCGCCACCAGCAGCCTCGGCTCCATGGCGAGAGCGCGGGCGATGGCCACACGCTGGCGCTGGCCGCCGGACAGCTCCGGCGGATACTTGTCCAGATAGCTCTCCTCCATGCCCACGTAGTACAGCTGAAAGGCGGCTTCTGCCCGCAGACTGCCCCGGGGCGGCTTCATATGGTGAATGGCCATGGGCTCGGCGATGATCTCCGCCGCCGTCATGCGGGGATTCAGGCTGGAGGTGGAGTCCTGAAAGATCAGCTGGCGCTCCGCCTCCAACCGGCGGCGGTTGGCGCGGTACTGTGCGGTGTCGCAGGTGTCGATGCCGTCATAATAGATATGTCCCGCCGTGGGGCGGTACACGTTCATGATGCAGCGCGCCACGGTGGATTTGCCGCAGCCGCTCTCCCCCACCAGTCCCAATATCTCGCCCTGCTTCAGCTGGAAGGACACATCATCCACCGCCCGAAGTGTCTGCCTGCCCGGCAGGGGAAAGCAGTGGGTCAGGTGCTGCACGTCCAGCAGGATATCAGACATAGTGCTCTTCTCCTTCCGGCAAGGGCGCCAGCTGAGGCGCTCTGGGATCCAGCAGCCACGTGGCCGCGTAGTGGGTATCGCTGACGGGGAACATGGGGGGCTGCTGCTGGTAGTCGATGGCCAGCGCCTGGGGATTGCGGCAGGCGAAGGCGTCGCCCTCCGGCGGGTCGATGAGGGTGGGCGGCATGCCGGGAATGGTGTGCAGCGCCCCGTGGCGCTTAGCCAGCGCCGGGAGCGAGCGCAGCAGCCCCTTGGTATAGGGATGGCGGGGATCGTAATAGACCTCCTCCGCCGTGCCGATCTCCACGATGCGTCCGGCGTACATGATGGCCACCCGGTCAGCCGCCCGCGCCACCACGCCCAGGTCGTGGGACACCAGAATGGTGGAGGTATGCAGCCGCTGCTGGATATCCCGCAGCAGATCCAGTATCTGGGCCTGCACCGTTACATCCAGCGCCGTGGTAGGCTCGTCCGCCAGCAGAATTTTCGGCTCGCCCGCCAGCGCCATGGCCATCAGGCACCGCTGCCGCTGGCCGCCGGACAGCTGATGGGGGTACTGCGCTCCCTGCCGGGGCTCCACGCCCACCAGCGCCAGCAGCTCCGCCACACGGCTGTCCACGGCGGAGCGCTCCATGCGGCCCCTATGGGTGCGGACAGCCTCGGCGATCTGCCTGCCCACCGGCATGGCGGGGTCCAGCGCCGTCAGTGGATCCTGAAAGATCATGGAGAACACCTTGCCCCGCAGGCGGCGCATATCCCGCTCCCGGTAGGTGGTAATGTCCACTCCGTTTACGGTGATGCTGCCGGAGGTGATGCGGGCGTTCTGGGGCAGCAGCTTCATGATGGAGCGGCACAGCATGCTCTTGCCGCAGCCGCTCTCCCCCACCAGCGCCAGCACCTCGCCCTCGTGGAGTGTCAGGCTCACGTCCCGCACGGCCTGCACCGTCCCGGAGGGTGTGTCCAGACACACGGAGAGATGGTCGATATTCAATAATGTGTTTTCCATGGTGTTCACCAGCCTTTTGGTGGAGTTTCGTCCCCTCGGGGACGACCTACTTTTGTCAACAGTGACAAAAGTAGGCAAAAACACCGGAAGGAACCTCCGGTTCCTTCACTTCCGGGCGTGCTATAATGTGTACGTAATTGTCAATGCCTACCGCACGATCACAGGGGTTTTCCTTTTTCGCTTCGTAAAAGGATCGTCTCTGCTCCAGCGCCGCTGCCGCTGATTCCTACGCCGAACAACGCTTCAGTGTCTACCGTTGAGATTGTCAGCGGCAGCGGCGCAAGAGAAAAGTCGATGCGTCATACGCAGCGAAATCAACTGTGTTCCGTGACCGCGTGGTAAAAGGCCGCAAATTTCAAAAGAGGCATAGCGTGCAGGAAGTTTTGAAACCTACGGTTTCAAATGGCGTTTTGGGGTACTTTTGCCGCCACGGGCAAAAGTACCTCGCACCGGAGGGCGAAATCTCTTAATAACACGGCGATAGCCCCCTCATACGAGGGGGCCGGGAGGACGCCGCAAAGAGAGGGGGATCAGACCGTCCAATCACAGATATTCCAGAAAATGCCCACGCCGTGATGGCCCAGCACTGTGTCGGGGGTAATGCCCTGAATTTTGTCCGCCGCCACGTAGATGGCGTCGATGTAGCAGAAGAAGGTATAGGCCGGAGCCGCCGCCAGCGCCTGCTGGAATTCGGCGTAGGCCGCCGCCCGCTCTGCGGGATCGTCGGTCTGGCGGGCCTTGGTCAACGCCTCGTCCACCTGTGCGTTGGAGTAGCCGGAGTAGTTGGCGCCCTTGTCGGTGCCGAACACCTTATAGGTGTGGTCGTCGGCGTCAAAGGGGGAGCCCCAGCCGATGATGCAGCACTCCTGCCCGCCCCAGTCGATGCCCTCGGCGGGGATGGCGGCCTGCACGTCAAGGCCGATGGAGCGCAGCTGCTGGGCCGCGGCCTGCGCCATGTCGATGCGCACCTGATCGTCCGGCGAAGCGTTGATGGTAAAGCCGATGCGCTGGCCGCTGCGCTGCCAGAAGCCCTCGCTGTCTTTGGTGCAGCCTGCCTCGGTCAGCAGCTGCTCAGCACGGGCGGGATCATAGTCCCAGCGCTCCACGTCGGGATCGTTGTAGATGTTCCGCTGCAAGGGACTGTAGGCCACCTCGCCCCGGCCCAGCAGCACCGCGTCCACGATGGCCTGCCGGTCGATAGCGCAGCTGATGGCAGGGATCAGGTCGGCGTTCTCCTGCCAGTAGGTATTGTTGAAGTTATACAGGATGCCCCGGTAGTCGGAGGTGGTCATGTCATAGGCGGTATAACCCGCTTTCCCTTCAAAGGACGCGGCGTCCTTGGGGGTCACCTGCGCCAGATCCAGCTCGCCGGTTTGCAGCTGCATGGCCTTGGCGTTGGAATCGGTGACGATCTTGAACACGATGGTGTCGATGTTGGCCGCTCCCGCGAAATAGTCGGGATTCTTCACCAGCGTAATGGACTGGCCCACGTCCCAGCTCTCCAGCTTATAAGGCCCGGTGCCCACCGGAGCCCGGAAGAAATCGGAGGTCTGCATATCCTCCCCCTCCAGCAGATGCTGAGGCAGAATGGCCATGGTCATGTACTCCAGAAACGCCGTGTTGACGGCGGACAGGGTAAAGGACACTGTGTGGTCGTCGATGACGGTGATATCTGTCACATCCTCGTAGTTGGGGGCGTTCTCGGAGCCGTTGTCGGGATCCATGATGGCCTCATAGGTGAACTTCACATCCTCGGCGGTGAAGGGCTGGCCGTCGTGCCAGGTAACGCCCTGCGCCAGATAGAAGGTATAGGTCAGCGTGTCGGGGTCGTAATCCCAGCGCTCCGCCAGACGGGGAATGACCTGTCCGTCGCCGTCGTGGTCGGTAAGGCCGTCGAACAGCAGCACATTGATCTCGCCGTGCTCGTCCATGGCGGGGTTGATGCGGGTATAGTCGCCGCTGCCGTACACCAGCGTGGAGCCGCCGCTCTGGGCGTCGTTCCCGTCGGTATTGTCTCCGCCGCAGGCCGCCAGCGTCAGCAGCATGGCAAGCGCCAGCACCAGCGCGGCCAGTCGTTTCATCATGGTCATGGGTGTGATTTCCTTTCTCTCGTGGTTTCTGTGCCCAGCATAGCAGATATTCCTCCGCCCCGCAAGCCGGGTGGGGGGATATAATTTTGTCTGCGCCGCCATTCTCAGAACGGCCAAAAGCCGCGGCATACGCGCCGCGGCTTCCAGCGAAAGGAAATGAAAGAAGATAGCAGTTTCAGTGAGCCGTTATCCGGCCAGTGTGGCGGCCATGACCGCCTTGATGGTGTGCATGCGGTTCTCCGCCTCGTCAAAGACGATGGACTGGGGCCCCTCAAACACCTCGTCGGTAACCTCCATGGCGTCGCGGCCGAAGGCCTCGCCCATCTCCTTGCCCACGATGGTCTTGTGGTCGTGGAAGGCGGGCAGGCAGTGCATGAACACGGCCTTTTCCCCGGCCTGCGCCATCAGCTGGGCATTCACCTGATAGGGAGCCAGATCGGCGATACGCTCTTTCCACACCTCCACCGGCTCGCCCATAGAGACCCACACATCGGTATAGACCACGTCAGCGCCCTGCACGGCCTTGGCGGGATCGGTCTGGAACTCCAGCGTAGCGCCGGTCTCCATGGCGATGGCCTGACATTCGGCGATCAGCGCCGCGTCGGGGAAATACTTCTCCGGTGCGCAGGCCACAAAGTGCATGCCCATCTTGGCGCAGCCCACCATCAGGGAGTTGCCCATGTTGTACCGGGCGTCGCCCATGTACACCAGCTTCTTGCCCTTCAGGCCGCCGCAGTGCTCCTGAATGGTCAGGAAGTCCGCCAGGATCTGGGTGGGATGGAACTCGTTGGTCAGGCCGTTCCACACGGGAACGTCGGCATACTGGGCCAGCTCCTCCACGATGCTCTGGCCGAAGCCACGGTACTCGATGCCGTCAAACATACGGCTGAGAACGCGGGCGGTGTCGGCGATGCTCTCCTTCTTGCCGATCTGAGAGCCGGTGGGGTCAAGATACGTAACGCCCATGCCCAGATCGTGGCCCGCCACCTCAAAGGCACAGCGGGTACGGGTGCTGGTCTTTTCAAAAATCAGGGCGATGTTCTTGCCCTGACACAGCGCGTGGGGAATACCGGCCTTTTTCTTGGCCTTCAAATCAGCCGCCAGCTCCAGAAGATAGGCGATCTCCTCCGGGGTGAAGTCCAGCAGCTTCAGAAAATCCTTATTTTTCAGACAGATCATACGAATGCTCCTTCCTAGTATGTCGGGGTCAGTGCCGGTCGCCCTTATGCAGACGTTTTTCAAACCGGCCCAGCAGCCATGTCAGCGCCACCACGATGATGAGGTACGTCAGCGCCACCACCATCAGAGGATTGAACGCGTCAAAGGTGTTGTTGCGGATCAGGTTGCCCGCTCTCGTCAGATCCTGCACGGCCACGTAGCCGGCCACGGCGGTCTCCTTCAAAAGAGCGATCATCTCGTTGCCGATGGCAGGCAGGATGTTCTTCATGGCCTGGGGCAGGATCACGTGGATGGTGGTCTGGATGCGGGACATGCCCAGCGACCGGCCCGCCTCCATCTGGCCCGCGTCCACCGCGCCGATGCCGCTGCGCATCAGCTCGGCCATATACGCGCCGGAGTTGATGCCGAAGGTGACGATGCCCACGGCGATACCGCCGCTGATGCCGCTGGCGGACTTCATGATGACGAAGTAGAAGATCAGCAGTAGCACCACCACGGGGATACCCCGGATAACGGTGGTGTAGATGTCACACAGCACGCACAGAGGCTTCATGGCAGGGTTTCCCTCGCCGCAGTATTTGATGATGGCCACCAGCGCACCGATGACGATACCGATGCACAGTGCGCCCAGCGTGATGATGGCGGTGTTGCGCAGGCCCTCCACCAGCATCATATAGCGGTCATCCTCTAAAAATGTAGAGGCAAGCTTTGCGCCCCAGTTGGTAAAGAATTGACCGATGGCGGTAAAAATGTTCATAGCGTCGGCTCCTTAGGTATAGCATATCATGCCGTCAACGGCAGCGTGGAGAATTTGCGGAGAATGGGGGATTTAAGCGGTGGTTTTAGGGTTCTTGTGCCCGTCTGTAGGGGCCGATGCCCACATCGGCCCTATCGAAATCGTATCGTCATCGTGGGGGCGGACAGAGTCGTCCGCCCCTACGGAGTTCTATAGATAGTACGCTGTCTTACATTCAGGGTGCGATGTACGTCACGCCGTACTGCTGGAAGATCTGCTCCACAGTGCCGTCAGCCAGCAGGGCGTCCAGCGCTTCGTTGAAGGGGGCGACCAACTCGCTGCCTTTCTGGAATGCGAAGGCATAGGGCTCGGAGGTCATGGCCTCGTCCAGCACGGTCAGGCCCAGCTCCGGCGCCATGGCCAGCGCCACCTCGTTATCCACCACCCATGCGTCCACCTTACCGGCGGTCAGCGCCGCGGCGGCGTCGTTGTTGGCGGTGAAGGCCAGCACCTCATAGCCGTTGCCCATGCAGTACTCCTCAGCGGTGGTACCGGTCTGGATGGATACCTTCTTGCCCTCCAGATCAGCCTTGCCGATAATGCCGCTGTCGGCGGTCACCACGATGGCCTGCGCGGCCATGAAGTACACGCTGGAGAAGTCCACGTTCTCTTTTCTCTTGTCGGTAACGGTGATGCCGGACATGCCCAAATCGAACTTACCGGCCTGCACGCCGGGGATCACGGAGTCAAAATCCATCTGCTGGAGATCCAGCTCCATGCCCATCTTCTCGGCGACCTTCTTCAGGATATCCACCTCGATACCCACCACCTCGCTGCCTTCCAGCGACTCAAAAGGGGGGAAGTCGGGGCTGGTGGCCACCACCAGCTTGGTCTTGGCGGCGGCGTCGGAAGCGTCGTCACCGGAGGGGGTGTTGCTGTCGGAATTGCTGCTGCCACAGCCGGACAGCAGGCCCAGCGCCATTACCAGCGCCAGTGCAAAAGCGGTCAACTTTTTCATCGTTATTCTCCTTTTTCATCTGTTTTTTGTTGGGATAGATAAGCTTTTATGGCGGCGATCTGCGCCTCTACCGAGGCGGGGCCGCCCAGTGAGGTACGCCGTGCCACGCAGTTTTCCAGCGCGACAGCCTCGTACACGTCCTGGTCAAATACGTCGCTGTATTGCTTCAACGTCTCCAGCGGCAGGGCCTCCAGCACGGTATCATGATGGATGCACCATGCCACCAGCTGGCCGGAAATTTTATAGGCGGTGCGGAACGGCAGGCCCTTTTTCGTCAGGTAGTCCGCCAGATCGGTGGCGTTGATGAAGCCCTTCTGGGCCGCCTTGTACATGGTCTCCACGCAAGGCTTCATGGTGGCGATCATGGGAGTGAACACCTGCAAACACATCTTCACGGTGTCCACCGCGTCGAACACGGCCTCCTTGTCCTCCTGCATGTCCTTGTTATAGGCCAGCGGCAAACCCTTCAGCATGGTCAGCAGCGCCATCAGATCGCCGTAGACCCGGCCTGTCTTGCCGCGGCACAGCTCCGCCATGTCCGGGTTCTTCTTCTGGGGCATGATGGACGAGCCGGTGGTAAAGCCGTCGTCCAGCTCCACGAAGTGGAACTCCCAGCTGCTCCAGAGGATCAGCTCCTCAGAGAAGCGGCTCAGGTGCATCATCAGCACCGCACAGGCGGACAGGAACTCCACGCAGAAGTCACGGTCGGACACGCCGTCCAGACTGTTCAGCGCCACCTGGGAGAAGCCCAGCTGCCGGGCCTCATACACCCGGTCAATGGGGAACGTGGTGCCCGCCAGCGCACAGCAGCCGATGGGAGACACGTCCATACGCTTGGCCGCGTCGTCCAGACGGCCGACGTCCCGCTGGAGCATCATGGCGTAGGCCATGAGATGGTGGCCGAAGGTGATGGGCTGCGCCCGCTGCAAGTGGGTGTAGCCGGGCAGGATGGCGGTTTTGTACTGCTCCGCCTTGTCGGTGACGGCAGCCAGCAGCTCCAGCACCAGCGCGCGGAGCGCTGCGATCTCCTGCCGCAGATACAGCCGCAGATCCAGCGCCACCTGATCGTTTCGTGAGCGGGCGGTGTGGAGCTTTTTGCCCACATCGCCCAACCTCTCCGTCAGTACCTGCTCCACGAACATGTGAATGTCCTCGGCAGATGGGTCAAATTGCAGCTTTCCCTCGTCCAGATCCGCTAGGATCCCGGCCAGACCAGAGATCAGCGTCTGGGATTCCTGCTCCGTCAGGATGCCGCTGTGCGCCAGCATGGCGGCGTGAGCCATGGAGCCGGTGATATCCTGCCGGTACATGCGGCAGTCGAAATGAAGGGACGAGTTGAAGTCGTCCGCGATCTGTGCCGTTTCCTTTTCGGCCCGGCCGGCCCAAAGCTTTGCCATGATGGCGCTCCTTTCGGTGGGAATTTTTCATAATGAGGGCGGTTTACCGCCCTCATTATGAAGGAAAATTCATTTCTTACAGCTTGCCCTGCTCCTTCAGCGCCTGCATCTTGGTGGTCAGGCCCCACAGGTTGATGAAGCCGGTAGCCTGAGACTGGTCATAGTCGCTCTCGCCGAAGGTCACCAGATTCTCGGAATACAGAGAGCAGGGAGAGGTCATACCGGCGGGGATGATGTTGCCCTTATAGAGCTTCAGCTTCACGGTGCCGGTCACGTCCTTGTTGGCCTCGTTGGCGAAGGCGGTCAGGGCCTCCTGCAAGGGAGAGTACCACTTGCCGTTATACAGCAGGTCTGCGTAGTCCACAGACAGCTTCTGCTTGGCGTGCAGCACTTCCTTATCCATGGTCAGCATCTCCAGCTGGGCGTGGGCGAAGTACAGGATGGTGCCGCCGGGGGTCTCGTAGATGCCGTGATCCTTCATGCCGATGAGACGGTTCTCCACGATATCGATGATGCCGATGCCGTTCTTGCCGCCCAGATCGTTGAGCTTCTCGATGATCTTGCTGGCCTTCATCTTCTCGCCGTTGACGGCCACAGGAGCGCCGGCCTCGAAGTCGATGGTCACATAGGTGGGCTCGTCAGGAGCCTGGAAGGGGGACACGCCCATCTCCAGGAAGCCGGGCTTGTCCAGATCGGGCTCGTTGGCGGGATCTTCAAGGTCAAGGCCCTCATGGCTCAGGTGCCACAGGTTCTTATCCTTGGAGTAGTTGGTCTCTCGGGAGATCTTCAGGGGCACGTTGTGAGCCTCGGCGTAGTCGATCTCCTCCTCACGGGACTTGATGTCCCACTCACGCCACGGGGCGATGATCTTCATATTGGGAGCGAAACGCTTGATGGCCAGCTCGAAACGGACCTGATCGTTGCCCTTGCCGGTAGCGCCGTGGGCGATGGCGTCAGCGCCCTCGGCCTTGGCGATCTCCGCCAGCTTCTTGCCGATGACGGGACGGGCAAAGGCGGTGCCCAGCAGATAGGTCTCATACTTGGCGTCCATCTTCAGGCAGGGGATGATGACGTCGTCCACCATCTCGTCCACCAGATCGGCCACGATCAGCTTGCTGGCGCCGGTCTTGATGGCCTTCTCCTCCAGACCCTCCAGCTCGTCGGCCTGACCCACATTGCCGGCCACGGCGATGATCTCAGGGTTGTTGTAGTTCTCCTTCAGCCAGGGAATGATAATGGAGGTATCCAGTCCGCCGGAGTAGGCCAGTACGATCTTCTTGATATCTGTATGTTTCATGGTGTGTTCCTCCTTGAATATTTATGTAATCTATGTGCATGATTATACGCATTATTCAGGAAATGTCAAGGGCAAATCTGCAAATACCGGCTTTTTATGCAAATACATATAGCATGCTCGGATATATACCCGTTATTTATGCAATTTGATCTATGATTATGCATACCACAATGAATATACACTTTTCAGTTTCCGGGCGTGAAAAAATCCCGCCGTAGGGGTTTGCAAACGGCGGGAGCTATGGTATACTATACTAGAACAAACTATCGAGAGGAGGGGCTGTCATGGCGGATCGGGTGATCCTGCATTGCGATCTGAACTGCTTTTTCGCGTCGGTGGAGCTTCTGCGCTATCCGGCGCTGCGGGACGTTCCCGTGGCGGTGTGCGGCGACCCGGAATCCCGCCACGGCATCGTACTGGCCAAAAACGAGGCCGCCAAGCAGCTGGGCGTGAAAACGGCGGAGACCATCTGGCAGGCCCGGCAGAAGGCGCCCCACCTCATTACCCTGCCGCCCCACCACGGCCTGTACCGGGAGTACAGCCAAAAGGTCAACGCCATCTACGGCCAGTACACTGATCTGGTGGAGCCCTTCGGCATCGACGAAAGCTGGCTGGACATTACCGGCAGCATGCACCTGTTCGGCGGCGACGGCAAAGCCATCGCCGACCAGCTGCGCCAGCGTCTGCGGGAGGAGCTGGGGCTGACCATCTCCGTGGGCGTCAGCTTCAACAAGATCTTCGCCAAGCTGGGCAGTGACTACAAAAAGCCCGACGCCACCACCGTCATCGACCGGGACAACTGGCAGCGCATCGTCTGGCCGCTGCCGGTGGGTGACCTGCTGGGGGTGGGACGCTCCACCCAGAAGCTGCTGCGGCAGTACGGCGTGGAGACCATCGGCCAGCTGGCGGCATTTCCCCGTGAAACGCTGGAGACCCTGATGGGCAAGCACGGCGCACAGCTGCACGACTACGCCAACGGACAGGAGAACAGTCCCGTCCGTCCTCAGCACGAGGCGGAGCCGGTGAAATCCGTGGGCAACGGCACCACCTTCCCCACCAACCTGACCCGCTGGGAGCAGGTGCGCGCCGGACTGTCGGCGCTGGCGGACAGCGTGGCGGGCCGTCTGCGGCGGTACGGCATGTACTGCGGCGGCGTGGCGCTGACCATCCGGTACGCGGACTTCCGCCAGTTCACCCGCCAGACCCGGCTGAGCGGCCCCACCCATCTGCAAAAGGATATCTATCGGGCGGCGCTGACGCTGGCTCAGCAGGCGTGGCACGCACCGGAGCCCATCCGCGCCCTGACGGTGACGGCGCTGTACCTGACGCCGGACGGTGAAAGCTACCAGCAGCTCGACCTGCTGACGGGCGACACGACCCGCCGGGACGAGAAGCAGGAGCGGCTGGAACAGGCCATGGACGCCATCCGCGGCAAGTACGGCAAGGGCTCCATCACCTTCGGCAACACGGGAAAGTTCAGCGGCTGGGACGATTGAATTGCACAAGGGGCGTGTCCATAGCCGGACACGCCCCTGATACCTATAGAAATATGCTCAGCGCGCTGTCAGCGCGGCAAGCAGACCGCGGCAGCCCGCCAGCACGTCACGCCATGTGGCCTCGAAGTCCCCGGTGTACCACGGGTCGGCCACGTCGCCGGGGCTGCCGGTGTAATCCAGCAGCAGATGCAGCTTCCCCTCCGGATCGCCGCCGCAGATGCGGCGCATGTTCCGCAGATTGGCCTGATCCATGCCGATCAGCAGGTCGTATTCCGCGTAGTCGCCGCCGGTAAGCTGCCGCGCCGCGTGACCGCCGCAGGGCACGCCGTGTTCCGCCAGCTTCCGCCGGGCCGGCGGATAAACGGGATTGCCGATCTCCTCGCGGCTGGTGGCGGCGGAGTCGATATAAAACTGCGGCGAAAGCCCCGCCTTTTTCACCAGATCCTTCATCACGAACTCCGCCATAGGGCTGCGGCAGATGTTGCCGTGGCAGATGAATAGAATTTTTGTCATGGAGCGCCTCCTTGGGGATGGATTTGCTATCACTATACCATCGGGCCGGGCGTGTGTCGAGGGATATTTTCCGCAAGCTGAAAAAACACTTGACTTGCGCGGCGCTTTGCCCTTAGAGTAGGATACAGGATACAACGACAGGAGGGACACCCATGGCGGATCACAGCAAAAACGGTAGCTCCGGAACGGAACAGGCGGTGAAAATGTGCACCTGCACCAACATGGGCTGCCCCAACCACCCCCGCAACCACGACCGGGGCTGCACGCCGTGCATTGAGAAAAACCTCACCCACCACGAGATACCGGCCTGCTTCTCCCGCGTCTATCCGGATCACCAGCGGATGGAGGGCTATACCTACGAGGCGTTCGCCCGGTTCGTACTGGCCCACGACGGCGAACCGCAGTAACGCCGGCCGGACGGCGGATAAGGAGGAACACATGGTACTCTATTTTTCAGGCACCGGCAACAGCCGGTATGTGGCCCGGCGCATCGCGGAAGCGCTGCATGAGCCGCTTTTCAGCATAAACGACCGCGTTAAAGCAAACGATACGGCTCCGGTACCCACAGGCCGCCAGCTCATTGTGGTATCGCCAACCTATGGGTGGCGGCTTCCGAGAGTGGTGCGGGACTGGCTGCTGCAAACGGAGTTTCCCAAAGTGGAGCAGGTCTGGTTCGTGATGACCTGCGGCAGTGAGATCGGCAATGCCGCCCGGTATAACCGCCAGCTTGCCCGGCAAAAGAAGCTCCGCTATATGGGCACGGCCCAGATCGTCATGCCGGAGAACTACATCGCCATGTTCAACGCGCCGCAGGTGGAGGAGGCCCGGCAGATCGTATCCCGTGCGGAGCCGGACGTGGACAGTGCCATCCGCTGCATCGAAAGCAGGCAGGAGTTCCCCGCGCCCCGCAATAATCTGTATGACCGCTGCATGAGCGGCCCGGTGAACCCGGCCTTTTACGCGCTTTTCGTCAAGGACGGGCCTTTCCGGGTATCGGAGCGGTGCACCGGCTGCGGCCAGTGCGTGAAGCGCTGTCCGCTGAACAACATCACGCTGCCAAACGGCAGGCCTGTGTGGGGCGGCAGCTGCACCCACTGCATGGCCTGCATCTGCTACTGCCCCGCCGAGGCCATCGAATACGGCAAAAAGAGCCTGGGTAAGCCCCGGTATCATTTTGAAGCGCTGTGAAAGGAGTGAACGCTATGGAGCACGGAACAACGGAACGCAGCTGGACGATCCGTCCGCTGACCGAGGCGGACATTGAGGCATATCTGGACATCTATCTCAACTCCTACCCCGCCTATAAGTCGTTGGACGAGGAGTGCCGCCAGCATTACCGGGACAAGCACCGGCTGGAGCTGCGGGAGGATCGGCAGGTTCAGACGGTGGGACTGTTTGAGGGCGGCACGCTGCTGGCCACCATGAAGCTGATCCGGTTCTCCATGAACTTCTTCGGCAAAATGCAGCCTGCCTGCGGCCTGATGGCGCTGGAGGTGCACCCGTTACATAAGAAAAAGGGCGTGGCGCTGGAGATGGTGCGGTACTTTGAGGACTACGCCCGGCGCATCGGCGCGCTGCTGACGCTGCTGCTGCCGTTTCAGATCGGGTTTTACCGCCGGATGGGCTACGGCTTCGCGGGAAAGCTCTACGAATACCACCTGCCCACGGCAGCGCTGCCCAAGATCGATGCCGCTGTGCGGGAGCACCTGCGGCTGATGCAGCCGGAGGACTTTGACGCGGCGCTGGCCTGCCACAGCCGCTTCGCGGCGAAAAACCACGGCATGGTGGAAAAGTTTGAGGAGGAGGTCCGGGCCGCCCGTGGGGATATTCAGGTGCGGCGCATCGGCTACTATGACGGCGAACAGCTGCGTGGCTATGTGGCCTACCGCTTTGAAAGCACCAGCGACAGCAACTATACCCAGAACCGCCTTTCCGTGGAGGAGCTGGTCTACGAGGACGGCGCTGTGCTGCGGGCGCTGCTGGGCGCTCTGCGGTTACAGGAGGACTTGGCCCAGACGGTGATCCTCCGCACCGGCGAGGAGGACTTCCACCACCTGCTGGACGATCCGCAGGACATCTCGAAAAACTACATCGACTACGGCTTCTTGCAGACCAACGTCTCCGCCATCGGCACCATGTTCAAGCTGGTGGACGGCGAGATGTTCGTGGAAAAGACCGCCTACCGCACCTTCCCGGCGGGTACGCTGACAGCGGCCTTCCGCTATCGGGACGAGATGGCGGACTGCGAAAAATGCCTGCGCATCGCCTTTGACGGCGGGCGCTGGGCCGTGGCCGCGACAGACAGCACAGCGGACGTGACCGTCATCTGCCGGCAGGGCGACCTTGCGTCGCTGCTGATGGGCTCGTGCGGACTGGAAGCCATGCTGCGGCTGGGCGCCGCCACCGCCGACAACGATGAAAAGGCCCGTGAGCTGGCCCGGCTGCTGCATTATGGCCAGAAGCCGTGGCTGAATTCCGACTATTAAAAGAGGCATCCTATGAACCAGAAAGAATTGAACGAGATCCGCCGCCGCTTCAAGCTGGACAAAAACGCCATCAGCAAGATCTACGGCTGCTATGTGAACAGCAACAGGGAGATCATCTCCTACATCGATGCTTCGCTGGGCTTAATGTCTCAGGAGGAGCAGGAGATGTATCTGGGGCTTCTGAAAAAGGCACTGTCCGGCACACTGGGCCGAAACCTGATCGACATTGAATTCTCCACCGCGCAGGTGTCCAACAGCGACGAGCACCGTCTGCTGCAAACCGTCCGCCAGACGGGCTTACAGGACCCCAATTCCCGGCAGGAGCTGTGCCGCCGCATCATCGACGCCATGGACATGGGCGAGACCAACTATCTCATTCTGCTGGCCGCCGACACCTACGACGTGCCCTATCGTGGCCGGGACGACGAGATGATGGACGACGCCTCCGACACGGTGTACCGCTATTTCGTGTGCAGCATCTGCCCGGTGAAAGCGCCCACGCTGGAGCTGAAATACAGCAACGAGGACAGCGGCTTCCACAGCGCCTCCACCGGACACATCGCCCTGTCGCCGGAGCTTGGCTTCCTGTTTCCGGCCTTTGACGACCGGTCGGCCAACATTTATAACGCCCTCTTTTATAGCAAAAATACCGCCCAGATCCATCAGGAGGTCATTGACGCGGTGTTCCGTATCGACCAGCCGCCCATGTCCGCTGAGGAGCAGAAGAACATGTTCAGCACCACGCTGGGCGACACGCTGCAAAAGGACTGCCGTTACGACGTGGTGCAGTCCGTTCACGAGCAGCTGCGGGGCCGCATCGAGGAGCACAAGGAGAGCAAGGATCCCCAGCCGCTCACCCTGTCCGTCCGTGAGGTGGGCGACGTGCTGACCAACAGCGGCGTGCCCGCCGAGAAGGTGGAGGCCTTCCAGCAGGAGTGCCGCAAACAGTACGGCGAGGACGCGGCGCTGAACCCGAAAAACATCATCGAAAGCGGCAAATTCCAGATCACCACACCTGAGGTGAAGATCGCCGTGGCCCCGGAGTACAGCTATATGATCGAGGCACGGGTCATCGACGGGCGAAGGTACATCCTGATCCCCGCCGACGACGGCGTGGAGATCAACGGCATCGGCGTAAATATTCCCAATCCGCAAAGTGAAGAAGCATAAGAAAGCCCCACGGAGTCACCTCCGTGGGGCTTTCTTATGCAGAGTGTCATTGGGGAAACGCCACGCGGATGGTCAGCCGTCCGCCGCTGTACGCCGCGTCGATGCTGCCGCCCATCTTCTCCGTCAGCAGTCTGGCGATGGACAGACCCAGACCGGTGGAGCCGCTGGCCGTCTCCACGGTGAAGAAGCGGTCAAAAAGGCGCTCCGCCTGTACCCGGTTCAGGCTCCGGGCGCTGTTCGTAAAGGTCACGGCGCCATCCGGCATCAGCCTGACGACCAAGTCTCCATCGGAATACTTGGCGGCGTTGCTGAGAATGTTGTCAAAGATCCGCCGCAGCGCGGCGGCGTCCAGCTCCCGCACAACAGCCGTCTCCGCCAGCTGGATCTCCGGCGTGATACCGCGGGCGGACAGCGCGCTGTAAAAACCTGCCAGACCCTGCTCCAGAACGTGGTTCAGGCAGACCGGTTCCCGGTTCAGCTCGTCTGTGGCGGCGGTGACGACGGAGTAGCGGAACAGCTCCTCCGTCATCGTGCGCATGGCGTCCGTCCGCTCCCGGATGACCGCCAGATACCGCTTGCCCCGCGGAGAGTGGGGCTCCTGCTCCAGCAGATCCAGATACCCGCAGATGGCCGTCAGCGGTGTGCGCAGGTCGTGGGAAACGTTGGTCACCGCCGCCTTCAGCGCATTGTCGCCGTTTTGCAGCCGCAGGCGCTCCTTCCGGAGCATGCGGAGCTGCCGGTTGATCCGGGCGGCCATGGCCATGGCCGCCCGGTCGCCGGTGGAGAGGGAGATCAGAGTGTTGGTGTCGGTTTGCAGCTTTTCCTCCAGCTCCTCCGCCACCTCCCGGAGGGAATGGCGCAGCGCCGTCAGACGCAGCAGCAGAACCAGCGTGCAGAGCGCCAACAGGCCAGTCAGTACCATCCACCAGATCTCCATACCATACTCCTTACTTCAAATCCTTGCGTTTGAAAATGGCCATACCCACAGCACCGGACAGCAGCACGATGCCCACAGAGGCGCACAGGGAAACCGCCGGATGCGCCAGCTCCTGATTGGCCAGCAGGATCGCCTGCCCGGTGGGCAGTGCGTCCACGATAAACTGATACACCGTCCGCAGCGCACCGGAGACATAATTGGGGTTGGGCTCCGGCTCCCGTACCTCAAAGCCGTTGGCCGTCATGACGGCGGCAGAGGCCATCTCCGGCTCGCACAGCGCGTTATAGAAGACGCTGCCCACCACGATCAGGCCGAACATCAGCAAAATCGCAGCCACAGCGGACACGGCGCGGTTGGGGATCAGCAGGCACAGCAGCGTCAGGAGGGCGGCCAGCGCCGCCGTCAGCAGAAGGGTCGTCACGGCATTCAACAGCAGAACCTCTGCCGGTGCGGCAAACCAGCCGAATTTGACCACGCCGATCACAGCGCTGGCCATCCATGCCAGCAGAATGGCGAAGCAGCCCGCTATGCTGACGAGCAGATAGGCGGCATAGACCGTCCCGCGGGAATGGCCGGCGATCAGCTTATTGCGCAGCGTCCCGTCCTGATACTCCACCCCCAGAAACAGGCTGATAAAGGCCGCATGCAGGATCGGCAGGAACGGGAACACCTGTAAAAAGATAACATCCAGCGTATTCATACTCTCATTATCGGCGCCGATCCGCAGCTGGAATAACGCAGAGAGAGCAAAGGCCGCCGCCATACACAGCCACAGCGCACGGCTGCGGCGCAGGCGGTAGAAGTGGGCCCGAAGCAGCTTACACATGGCGCTCACCTCCCACCAGCTCCATATAGAAGCTTTCCAGACTTTCGTCGTGCTCCTTTACGCTGTAGACCGTGCAGCCTTCGCGGCCCAGCGCTTCCACCAGCGCGGTGATCTGCACCTCGCCGTAGATATCCGCCTGAGAATCGTCCACGATGCTGTAGGCGGCTCCCATGGCATCCAGCACCCGCGCCAATGCGCCTGTGCTGCTGACCGACGCCCGGATGCATTTGCGGCAGCGACTCTCCAGCTCCTGGGCGCTGATCTCCTTTATCATGCATCCGCCGTCAATGAAGCCGTAATGGGTGGCAAGGCGGGAAAGCTCGTCCAGAATGTGGCTGGAGATCAGCACCGTGATACCGTGCTCCCGGTTGAGCTTCAGGATCAGCTCCCGTATTTCGATGATGCCCTGGGGGTCAAGGCCGTTGACCGGCTCGTCCAGCACCAGAAGATCCGGATTTCCCGCCAGCGCCACGGCAATCCCCAGCCGCTGGCGCATACCCAGCGAAAAATGCTTCACCTTCTTTTTTCCGGCACCCTCCAGCCCCACCAGCCGCAGCAGCTCCGGAATGCCCTCAGTGGAGGGCATTCCCAGCACAAGATACTGCTGGCGGAGGTTTTCCTCCGCCGTCATGTCCGTGTAGGCGGAGGGCGTTTCCACCACGGCGCCCATTCTGCGGCGGCTGCGGCAGATCCTCGCGTCCGTGTTCCGGACACCGTAAAGCGTGAAGCTGCCGCCTGTAGGCTCCTGCAAGCCGCAGATCAGGCGGATCAGCGTGGTCTTGCCTGCGCCATTCCGCCCCACAAAGCCATAGATCGCCCCCTTCGGGACACGCATGGTAAGGCTGTCCAGCGCGGTAAAACCCCGGTAACGCTTGGTCAGGGCGCTGGTTTCCAACACATATTCCATTAATTAAGTACCTCCCTTTGCTTGATACCGGTATGGTATCCGCCAAAGGTCAAGAAAGCGGTCAAGGAAACGGTCAAGAAATGGTCAAGATTCCGCCGCCAGCCGGAAGCCGATCCCCCAGACTGCCTCCACATAGTCCCGGCCCGACACGGCCCGCAGCTTGCCCCGCAGATTGCTGACATGGGTTTTCAGCGAGCTTTCCGTACAATCCGGCGTGTCCGCACTGATACGATCCAACAGGACGGATTTTGCCAGCACCTGACCGGGATTCTGCATCAGCAGCTTCAGAATGGCGTATTCCGTGCGGGTCAGCTGGACAGGCCGTCCGGCGGCGCGAACCGCATGGGAGGCCGTGTCCAGCGTCAGCTCGCCGCAGGTATAGACCGCCGCCAGCGGAGAGCGGGCGTTTTCCCGCAGCCGCACGGCCACACGGGCCAGCAGTTCCTTCGTGTCAAAGGGCTTGGTCAGATAGTCCGCCGCGCCGCCCAGCAAGAGGTCGACCTTATCCTCCACAGACACCTTGGCGCTGACCACGATCACGGGGATGCCCTGCAATTGCGGCAGCACCTCCTCGCCGGGCAGTCCCGGCAGCATCAGGTCAAGCAGCACAAGGTCGGGGCGGCTGTCCTTCAGCAGAAGCAGCGCTTCCGTCCCGGAATAGGCCCGCTGCACAGCGTAGCCCTCCCGCTCCAACACCTCCTGCTCCAGATCGCCGATGGTCACATCGTCGTCGATGATCAAAATTTTCCGCATAAAACGCTCCCTTTCAGATGAGGATGCCGTCGCAGTGGTCGATCTCGTGCTGGATGATCTCCGCCGTCCAGCCGGTAAAGGTCTTGAGCCGGGTCTGGAGCTTTTCATTCTGCCACTGCACCTTGATGATCTGGAACCGCTTCGTTTTCCGCCGTCCGGTCAGGGACAGACAGCCCTCCTCCGTTTCGTAGGGCCCGGACTGCTTCACGATGACGGGATTGAGCATGACCATATATTCCCCCTCGTTATCAAACGCGATGATGCGCTTATTGACGCCGATCATGTTGGCGGCCATACCCACGCAGCCCTCCTTGTGGGCGGCCAGCGTGTCCAGCAGATCCCGCGCCGTCTCAAGATCCTCCAGCCCGGCACGCTCCGCCCGCTGGGCCAGAAAAGTTTCATCTCTGCAAATATCACGAATCATAGTTCCTCCTGTGGGGCACTTCGGCCCGTCAAAACCGTGCCTGTCCCCGTCAACTGATGGCAGCGTTTCAAAACGCCGACCTGCGCATACCGCTCCGGAAGCTCATGCAGGCGCAAGAAGAAGCCGTCAGCCGGCGTGTATTCATCGCTCTCATTATATTATAATATGCCGCCGCGCTCCTGTAAACAGCATCCTTTCTCCCCCTCCCCCGTTTTCTATAGAGCCTTGCATATTGCTTCTCTTTTTGCTACAATAATTTACACGCAAAAAGGAAAGGGGCATCTTCCGATGTATTATTCCGACCTTGTGAAAAAGGCCTGTGCCATCATGTACGACGCCCACAAGGAGGATGTGGACAGGGGCGGCTATCCTTATGTGCTGCACCCCTTCTATCTGGCCACCCAGATGGACGATGAGGAATCCACCTGCGCGGCGCTGCTGCACGACGTGATCGAGGATCACGGCGACCGATACTCCTTTGATGATCTGGTACGGGCAGGCTTTCCGGACTCCGTTATCCATGCGCTCCGTCTGCTGACCCACGAGAGCGGCGTGCTCTACATGGATTACGTCAAGGCGCTGGCGAAAGACCCCATCGCCCGAAAGGTCAAGCTGGCCGATCTCCGGCACAACTCGGATCCCCGGCGGCTGAACGGTGTGCGGGCCGGAAAATACGAGCTGTATCAACAGGCGATCCGCTATTTGGATGCGGAAAACCGCCGCACACCGGAATAACCTCGGCGGACTTTGAAATTTTTTCTCCGCCAGCGCGGAAAGCATATTGTATTTACGGAAAATCGATGCTATCATAAAGGCAAATCGATCGACACAAAAAGCCGCCGGCGGCGGCTTTTTGAAAGGGTTGCGGTTAGCGCGCTCTAACCACGCAAAAGGAGGGAAACGCACGGAGCCGAAAGCCTATCGGCGGGACAGCCTTTTGGGCGCTCTCGGCGCGCTGTTGATGCTTGTGGGCGATCTGTGCCTGAGCGTGATACCGGCCAGTGCCGGAGACAGCAGGAAATCGGCCCAAGCATATTTAATTACCTGATCCTCCCGGCATAATTGCCTTGCAAAAATGCCTGACTTGCGCTATGCTGTTTTTGAGGTAATCGTATGGAACTGCGGGTCTTGCGCTATTTTCTCGCCGTGGCGCGGGAGGAGAATATCACAAAGGCGGCGCTGCTCCATGTGACACAGCCGACCCTCTCCCGCCAGCTGATGCAGCTGGCGGAGGAACTGGGCGTCAAGCTGTTCCGCCGCAGCCAGTACCGGGTGGTGCTGACGGAGGACGGAATGCTGCTGCGCCGCCGGGCACAGGAGATCGTGGAGCTGGCAGACAAAGCGGAGCGGGAATTGCAGCACCACGAGGAGGAGTTGACCGGCGAGGTCGCCATCGGCTGCGGCGAGACCGCCGCCATGACATTTCTTTCGGAGCATATCCGGACATTCCGCAGGCAGCATCCGCTGGTGCAGTTCCGCATCTACAGCGCCATCGCCGACGATGTGAAGGAGCGCATCGAAAAGGGCCTGCTGGACATGGGGCTGCTGGCCGAGCCGGTGGACATTGGCCGGTACGCGTTTCTGCGGATGCCGCAAAAGGACCGCTGGGGCGTTCTGCTGCCCAAGGAGCATCCGTTGGCGCAAAAAGAAGCCGTCACGCCGAAAAGCCGACGGCCAAAGAGGAAGTTTTTTTGATTTGAGGATGAAGCAGCGTAATGTACGAAGGTATGTTACGCTGCTTCTCCTTTTCGCTTTAGTCTGGCGATTACCTGAGAGCCGTCTGTCGTACCGATAAAGGTGTAGTAAATGTCAACGCGCTGCTCTCGGTGGCCGCTGCTTTTATCGCGCTCGTGAATGACGATTTTCTCGATCAGGTCGTGAAGCATACCCGGCGTCAGTTCTTCAAAGGACGTGTATTTGTGCGCCATCTTCAAGAAGCTTTCGATGTTGACCGTCTTGCTGTCCAATTCAGCCATCTGCTTTTGAAGCGACTGCATTTCCGTCCGGAGACTGCGCTGCTCTTTTTCATAGTCCGCTGAGAGAATTTTGAACCGCTCATCGGACAGTTTACCCAGGATATTGTCCTCGTAAAGCCGCTTGATGATGTTGTCCAATTCGCTGGCGCGGCGTTCCTTTAAGGACAGCTCCTTTTTCATGACCTGTACCTGTGCCTGCTGCTCTTTCATGCTGCGGTTGGTCAGCCGTTGAATGAAGCCCTGCTCATCCTCAGTCGCCAGCGTGACCACCTGCCGGAGATTTTCCTTTACCAGCGATTCCAGCGTCACAGCGCGGATATAGTGCATGGAACAGGCATCTGTGCGGTCACGGTATCGTCCACAGCAGTAGCACTCCTGCTTCTTGCTGATGTTCTTGCCCCGATGTACCCGGAGAAGACTTCCGCAGTCAGCGCAGAACAGCATCCCGGAAAACAAAGACGGGGCCTCCTGCTTGCATGGCCGGTTGCGGAACGACCGCAGACGCTGCACCGTCGCCCAATCCTCTGGGGAGATCAGCGCTTCATGGGTATTTTCAAAAATCATCTGCTGATCTTCCGGGGTCTCCATGCGCTTTTTCAGCTTGTAGGACTTGGAGTATGTCTTGAAGTTGACGGTATGGCCCATGTATTCCTTGTAGGTCAGAATGTTTTCAATGGTGCTGTCAGACCATACGCACTCCGCGTCCGGATAATAATTGCGGCGGACACCTCTACGCCGAAATGCCAGTGTGCCGGGTGTGGGAAGGTTCCGGCGCGTCAGTTCCTTCGCGATCTTCGTGGGGCCGTAGCCCTGGATGCACAAATCGAAAATCAGCTTTACGACCCAGGCAGTCTCTTCATCCGGCACCAGTACGCCGTCCTTATCCTTTACATAGCCGTAAGGGGCGATGGATGCCACCCGCTTGCCGGACATTCCCTTCATCCGGGCCACGGCCCGCTGCTTGCGGGAGCAGTCCCGCGCGTACCATTCGTTGAACAGGTTGACAAACGGAGTAAGATCATTGTCTCCCTTTTGGGAATCCACGTTGTTGGCGATTGCAATAAAGTGGATATCGTGCTGTGCAAAGAGGACTTCCGTATACATACCCACTTGCAGGTAGTCACGGCCAAATCGGGAAAGGTCTTTGATAATGACCCGCCTGATCGTTCCGGCTTCCACGTCTGCGATCATCTGCTTGAACGCCGGTCTTTCAAACGTAGTCCCAGAATACCCGTCATCCACATAAAATGTGTAGTCGGTGTAGCCGTTCTCACGGCAATACCGCTCCAGCATCTCCTTCTGATGGGCAATGGAGTTGCTGTCGCCCTCGTTGGCATCATCTACGGACAGACGGCAGTAAAGCGCTGTCGGCGCATCTTGAGAGACAACATCCCGGAGGGAAAGCAATTCATTGAGGTTCGGCATCATCATTCCACACCTCCCATCAGAGCAATCCTGTGAAGGGCAGCCAATTTGATGGCAGACTTCGTAAGGTCGATATTCTCACGCACGGAGTAAAGCGCAGCCCCGCAGCGGGCGGCCTGCACTGCTAATGCTGGCATCTGCCAGAAGCTGCGGCAGAAGCGGTCACTGCTCAGAGCGGCGATCAGGACAGGAGCATCTTGGTCTTTCAAGCTTTCAAGAAGTTTATGCAAGCCGTGCTGCTTGTTATAAAAGCTCGCGCAGTTATCGGTGTAGACGCTGACCTTTTCCGCAGGAAGGCCGATGGCTTTCACCCAGCGCAGGAGTTCGTCCTGCTGTGCCTGGAGCACCTGACCGCTTTCCGGCCCCGTGCATCCGCAGCGGCAGTATAATGCGATATGCTTATAGTTTTGAATGTCCTTTAGATTCGTCTGTAACATCATAACCTCCATTCCGACGAACGAAAGGGCGTTGGGTTTATGCCCTTATTATACCGCACCTCTGCCGTCTTGTGAAGTAGTTTACCGCGCTAAAGTAATAAATTTTTCTGAGAAATATCTTTCATGGCCGCCTCGCGTTCGATCAGCCGCGCCATTTTGTCCGCAGCTGTCTCATCGCTGTTCTGGCTGAAGAAGGATGCGACCACATAAGTGGTGCCTTTGATCGTATGGGTCATCATGGCATCCGGTGTTCTTTCAGGTTCCATATTACACCTCGTTTTCATATCAGAGAGGCGCTGCGCCGGGATCGGCTGTCCCGGTGCAGCGCATGGATTCGTTTCATCTGTACCGTATTGTCTGGGCCTGTGTTACCCATCTGCTCACCCCCGGTACCTGGGAACATTCAGATCGGGCCGCAGTCGCCCAGCGTAAAAGCTGGCGGCCCTCTGCCTTCGGTGTATTCCCGGCAGTCCCTACTAAGACAGGTCGTGGCAATTCCCAGCCCACCACAGGCTGGATATCAGCCGCCAAATAACCGCTCTGCCCCTTTGATGCTATCGTGTTGACGGACTGCTCTGACCAGTCCGCAGGGGGTCTTGGCGTTTGCGCTATGTGTTGCTCGCTGCCTTATTCAGAAATCCAAATGCTGATATGAACGGCGCTTCCGTTGTTTGTCAAGGTGCGATCAGGGAACGGGCAAATATACCCCTTCACTATATAAGGAGGGAAATCGGCCAAAAGTTGCCGTTATGCGGCAAAAATTTTTTGAATTTTTTTCAGAGCTGCTTTTGTGGAGCGCATGACCGTGGTTTTATTGCGTCCTTCCATGGCTGCGATCTCCGCGTAGGTGTAGCCGTCAACGAAATGCCGAAGCACACGGCGGCGCTGGACGGGAGAAAGGCTTGCCACGCTCCGCCAGATTGCCTGCATCAATTCCATGTGCTCATACAGTTCTTCCAGCGGCTGCGTGACCAGTTCATATTGCAGGCTGCTGTCCAGGCTTCGGCTGTCCAGATGCGCCCGGCGCTCGTACCGCTCCCGTTCCGTCTGAAGGCGGCTGTCATCGAAAAGCCGGTACACTGCTACGGAGACCTCGACCTCTCTCGTAACAAGGTCGCCATCCGGCACGGTCAGAATGTAGGCGGCCATTTCATGCCACCCGCAGGCAGTAGGCAAGAAAGTCCAGCAGTGCGTCGCTCTCCTGCGCTTCCGGTACGGCCATTGCCATGGGGCAAGGCGGCACAGGCGGTTCCGGTTCGGATGCCAGCACCAGCACACCCTCGCCGGGATGAATACGGATGACCCTGATTTTTTCTTGCATAAAAAAGTCCTCCCTGTTGAAATTGAGCGGATATATCACTCTATAAATCGGAGACGGGAGGCCGCAAAAAATCTATGCAGCCCGAAAAAATGCTGTTTCATACCGATATGGAAACAGGGCCAGCATCGCACGATGCTGGCCCTGCGCCCTAAAATGGCAGGCTTACTTCGTCATGGCCCTCTTGAGTGCGTGGCGGGCATGAGCCAGCACCTGCGAGACCGTGTTGGGCGCACAGCCCAGGATCACAGCAATTTCCCTGAGCTTATAGCCCTTCCAGTAGTGCAGTTCAATGATAAGCTGCTGACGCTTGGTGAGCCGCCGCAGAGCATCCGCTAATCTTTCGTTCCGGACGGTATCAATAAAGTCCTGCATGAGCAGATATTCCATTGGGTCGGCGTCACAAAAGCGGCTGCGCTCCAGATAGACCAGTTCTTCGCCCATGCTTTCCAGCGACTTGCAGTGATAGCGATACTTGCGGTCAGAGTTGTGGATGATTCTGTTTTCGTTTTTCAGGATCAGGTGCCAATATTCGCTATGTAGCATAATTTTTCCTCCGTTCAGATGGTCAGATGGTTGAAATGCTCTCTGAACGAAGCTGGGCGGAGCGCGGCAGCGGGGCATGATCGGGCGGGGATGATTGAATGTGCAGAAGCAGCCGCCCTTCAATTTCCGCTGTGTTCGAGCGGCAAAAGTAAAACCGTGAGGCGCACCGGCCGCGCCTCACGGAGATAATTTCCCGCAAAAGAGTAGGGTACTTTTCCGGAAAGAAGCAGAAATGCCCGAACCGAAGTCACAGCTTCGATTCGGACATTGGTCTGTTTACATAGGATTCTTCCATGCAGCATTTCAGACACGTCCTTTTCTGCCCATGCAGATACGCCGTAAAATGCTGTCTGGAAAGCACCCTCCTGGCTGTCCTCCGCATAGGAAAGATAACAGTCGCTTGGTGCGTGGGAGCGCGGGGCTTCCGCGCCCCCTCGCATCAGATGGTGTTTTCTTTATCGTGCGTAGTTGACCTGACGCCGCCGTTTTTCGGCGGTGATCAGTGCCAGGAGCGCAGCGGCGGAAGCGCAGAGCATGAAGTTCCAGGTTCCGAGTGCGCTGCTGTCATAGGTGCGGGGAGATCTCATCGTCCACTGCGTGTTGCCGCTGGGCGTCGTAGACGGCACAAGGCCGTACTTATCGACAAAGCGGTGGAGCATGGCCGCGATTTCCGCACGGGTAGCGGTGCCGGTGGGGTCAAGGGTGTCGCCCTTGCCATTCATCAGGCCGCTGCCGATGGCCCATTTCAGGGCATCCAGCGCCCACGAGGAAGCCTTATCCTTGTCGCTGAACTGCTCCAGACTGCCAACTGCCGACGTGTCGTAGCCCTTGTGGCTTGCGTAGCGGTAGAAGATCGCCGCCAGCTGCTCACGAGTGATCGGATCATTGGGGCCAAAGGTGCCGTTGCCGTAGCCCTCAAAGATACCCTTTTCGGTAGCCCAGGCGATGGCGTCGGAATACCACTGGCCAGTGGGCACGTCGCTGTAGCCTGCGCTGCTCTTGGGAGCGGGGCTGCCCTCCATGCGCCACAGGATCGTGGCCAGCATGGCGCGGGTCGCCGCTTCATTGGGGCTGAACAGGGTGCTGCTGGTACCCATCATCAGTTTCTTCTCATAGACAAACATGACATCATCATAGAACCAATCACCCGGCTTCACGTCGGTAAAGGGATTCTTGACAGACGGTGTTTTCTGCTTGTCCCACTTCGCATACACGGTGGTGTTCCGATTCAAAGTAATAGAAGTGACTGCGTTTTTCAGTGCGGAATCACTGTACCAGCCCAGGAAGGTATAGCCAGCCCGGACAGGAACATACTGCGCCAGATCAATGGTCGTGCCTGCCTTGGCATCCACAGATTTCAGGGCAGAGCCACCGTTGGTGTCAAACGTCAGCGTATAAGTCTTGCGGACAGGCGGTGTGGGAGGCAAAGGCTCTTCACTGCTATAAGCCGTGGCAAGGATCTTGCCGCTGATCTGGACAGTGCCTTCCGCAAGCGCGTCGCCGCTGCCCTTGGTCAGCCTGACCGTTGCCGTGAAGCTGCCGTTGATGCCATCCTTGTTCTCGCTGTCGCCTGCGACTGCGGACTCAAAGGACGTGATCTCTACCTGCATATCCACGCCATCAAAGCCCATGCCGCGAAGCAGGTCTTCGATGTAACGCTTCATAGCGGATTCGCTATTGATATCCTCCTGCTTGACATCAAAGGTCTTGCTGGAAATTGTGGCCTTGGCATCGTCCACATCCTTCTGATTGCTCTCCTGCTCAGGATTCTTGCCAATGGTAACAGTGACGGTATAGGTAGCCGTGGTGCTGCCATCCTCCGCTGTGACAGTAAAGCTCCATACGCCATTTTCCTCAACGGGGGTAGTATAGGTTGCCTTGCTGTCTGCCAGCGTGATCTTGAAGCTCTCTGCCGTGATCGTTGTGCCGTAGGGAACCGTAACCGTGAAGCTGTTACCGGAGATCGTGGCGGTCTCACCGGCGACCGTGAGTTCAGCTACACCGGCGTTGGTGGACTTCACATACTCTGCGGCGGTGATCGTTCCAGTCAGGCTCACATTGTCCTCTGCGCTGGTCTCAGCTTCGCCCTTGGTCAGCTTGACCGTGAAGTTGAAGCTGCCGTTCGTACCGGATTCGTTCTCAGCGGTGCCATCCTGAGCGGCGGTGAAGCCGGTCATGGTGACCTCGAAGGAAACGCCTTTATCGCTGAGCAGAGCTTCGATCTGCTTTTCCACAGCGGTCTTTGCCGCATCTTCACTATTTACATCCTTGGATGCGTAAGTGAAGCTGGCGTTTTCCAGCATAGATTTTGCCGCAGCTACCGCAGCCTTGTTGCCTTCAGCGGGATTCTCGGCAATGCTGACATGGATCGTGTACTCGGCAGTTGTGCCATCCTCCGCCGTGACGGTAAACGTCCAGGTCACACCTTCGTCAGCGGTGGCGAGATCGCTTACCCGTGCGGCGGAATCGTTGGTCACGATAACCACGGATTCCGGATCGGACGGAATCACTGCGTCATCGGCATAATCCAACACCACGTTGATGGTATTGCCATCGACCTTACCGGCCTTGCCGCCAACGGACACAGACGCAACGCCCGCGTCACTGGAAATGAGCTTGGTGGCGGTGATCGTGCCGGTCATTCCTGTCAGACTGCGGGAGTCTTGTGCACCGCCCTCGCCGACAGCCAGCGTCACATCGAAGGTGAAGCTGCCATCCGTACCGCTCTTGTTGTCGGCAGTACCGGCAGTCGCAGCGGTCAGGGCTGTAACAGTTGCTGTCGCCGTGGCACCATTGAGTTCCAGTGCGTTCAGCTTGGTTTCCAGCCAGGTCTTTACAGCAGCGGCGTCGTTGGCGTCGTTCATGGAGACCGTCCATGTCTGCTCCTCGATCAGAGATACCAGTGCATCCATGCCCGTCAAGCTCCTATACTTCGCTTCGGCATCCTGCAGCGTCTGATAATTGCCGACATTTTCCTTTTCGGTATTGGTCAGCTTGTCATAAGCCGCTCTGGCCTTGTCGATCCGAGCCTTGCAGGCATCGGAAGCGTCCACCTCGCCAATGAGCTTGATCAGGTTTTCGATGTATTCTATTACACGACTGCCGCTCCACTTTTCGGAGCCTTCCTCGATCGTATAATCATCACACCAATGCCAAGTGATCACTTCACCACCGGAAAGCGTATAGCTGTTCAGACCCACATTGGCGTGTTTGCCGTTCACCAGATACATCCAGCCAGAATTTCCTCTGCCATCATCCTTATGGGTCAACTCGACCTTATCCGGGGTGGTAATGGAGGAAATATATCCGCCCTCCAGACCCACATAGGTGTAACCCTTTTCGTCCATCACCTTCTTGAACACATCGCCCACGGTAGAACCGCCGGGAACAGTGACCGTTACCGTATCGATCCACACTGGCATCTCGTCCGCGTTGAAGCGATAAGTGTGGACATCTGCGTCGGTCTTGATTGTGTGGTGTTCGTCGCCCAAAAGCTGGAAGGTTACGGTGATATCCTCCTTCGGCGCTTCGTACTTGGTGGCGGTGATCGTGCCGTAAATATCGGCAGTCTCCTTCGCGCTATCCATGGTGATGGTCACCGTGGCAATAAAGCTGCCGCCTGTGCCGTTGGGGTCCGTCTCGGTGCCAGCCACCGCGGGAACGAGCTTCTGTACACTGACCTCATAGGTCGGGCCCTTGGTAGTCAGCAGCTTCAGACGGGTGGCGATATAGCTTTTGACCTCGTCCTCGGTGTTTGCTACCGCCATGGAAACGGTCTGCCGTCCCATAGCGCCAATCTCCAGCTTGGCGGAGGCAACCGTTTGCTTGGGATCCTTGACCTCGCCGCTCTCGCTGAAGGCATCGCTCATGTCATAGAGACGGTTCTGCTTGCTCACGAAGCGTTTGTAGGCCACCAGCGCGTAAGCAGACTGCTCGGTCGCCATCTGATCCGCCTTGCCGTTGGTGGTGTGACGGAACATGCTGGCAGAAGCGTCATAGAAGTGCAGCAGCGCGTCAACGGGATCGCCCGTTTTCTTCCACTCTGCGGATGTGGGGTCGATGCCCAGCGCCGTCAGCGCTACGATGACCTGCGCCGTACTCTCGGCGTTATAGGTGCCGTAGCTGGCAAAGCCGCCGGTGCTCTGCTGCATGGTTTTCAGCGCGGAAAGCCCCTTGTCCACAGCGGTCTTGACATTTGCATCGCCGTTGAGATAGTAGGGAGCCAGCGCCTGGAGGACCATAGCGGTCATATCCACGTCGGCGGTAGAAGTTTTATCGCCGCCGTAGACCCAGCCGCCGCTCTCGCAGGCGTTGTCCAGCAGGAGCGCAACATATTTGTCACGCAGCGCGTCGTCGCCCGCATCTTTATAAGGCTTGGAATCCAGCGCCAGCAGCGCGTAGGTCACCGCATTGATGCCCTGAGCCGCAACACGGTCATAATCGCGCACCACATCCAGAACGCTTTGCGGTGCTTCCACGCCCAGCGCGGACATGGCCAGCGTGACGCGGGCATAGTCTGTGGGCTGGGACATCTTGGTATCCCGCATATCCCGCAGGACACTGTAAGCATTTTCAAGATAGGTCACGGCTGCGCCGCTGGTATCCGTGCCGCTGATGATGCCGCCGCGGGCCAGCGCCAGAATGAGCCACTCGCCATAGGTGCTGCCGACGGATGCGTTATTGTACTGGTTCAGCAGGGCCAGTGTGCTGGCCAGCGCGTCCTCGTACTTGACATCTGCGCCTTGCGACAGCTTGGCAAAGGCCGCTTCCGCGTCGGTGAGCGTCGAATAGTTATAGACCTTTGCCTTGTCGGCGTCACCGAGCGCATCATAGGCCGCGCGGGCCGCGTTGATGGCTTCGCCGCTGTCGGGCGACACCGTGCCGATGCTGTTGATGAGCTGAACGACCAGCTCTGCCTTGCTGACCTCCCGGAACTGGCCGCGACGTTCGAAGTTGATGTCCGGGAACGCCGCTTTCAGCGCCTCGGTGCCGGATTCAAAGGTCACACCCTTTTCCTTCATGGCCGCTTCCAGCGCTGTATCGCCGCCGATGTTCTTATAGTGGAACCGGAGAATCGCCTGATTCCAGCTCTGGGTCACATCCGGGTTGCCCCAGGCCATGACGTCGCCGTCATAGGGATAGTAGTTGCTGACGCCCCATTCGGAGAACTTGCCGTTGTAGTACCAGAAGCCATAGGACATACCGGGGCCGTTGGTACCGTCGCGGATATTCATCCGTCCGGTATCGTTCTCTCCCCCGGCGGTGACACTGTTCACGAACATGCCGAACTGGGTGGAGGTGCAGTTATATGTCCAGTTGCCGGGGTATTCCGCCTCCAGGGCGGCGCACATGGCGTCGCTGGCCGAGGTGCCGGTCTTGTTGACATTGTCGCCGTCGTTGGGGATGGCGGTCAGGGTCGGCTTGTCGTGTGTGCCGTAAACGGGGTTTTTGTTGAAGCTCCAGGACACAGCGTTGCAGCCCTCGCCGCGGGCAGCGGCGTCCAGCGCGGCCTTGGCTTCCACCAGCGCGGCGGCGGGATCGTCCGCGAAGGCGACCTTCAGTGCCTGCTCCTGATACACCTTGCGCATTTCATAGCGGAAGGTGCTGTACTGGCAGTACCGCTGATAGGCGACGGTCTGCTTTTCCGCCTCGGTATACGCCTCCTGGCCCATTTTGTCCAGACCGTAGGTGTCCGTATAGTACTGAAGGAAGTCTTTGGCCTCTTTGACGTCGCTGGCCATTTTAACGTCCGACGTCAGCGTGGTCGTCCGTCCGTAGGCGACCACCTCGGTGGTGATCTGCTTCAAGTCCGGGCATCGGGCAATGGCCGCATGGCCAACATTTGCCTTCCATCCAGTGTATACAATATATTCGTGGGGCCACTTGCCGCCCAGCCACTGCTCGTGGGGATCCGAAAGTCCATACGTTTCTTTGATCGCGTTGGGATCGTCCATGGAGAAGAGCAGGGCGTCTTCATTCGTTTCCGTGCCGTTATAGATCTTGAAAGATTCAAGCTTGTATTTCTTTTCAGATTCCGCGTAAGTATCCTCGCCGGTTGTGTCAACATCAAAGTCAAGGAAACCGTTGACCTGCAGGGTGTAGCAGAATTTGGCGCCTGAACCCTCTACCAACGGGATGGTATCATACCCCATGGTTTCAATCAGTTTATCCCGTTCAGATGCGAATCTAAATAAGGTATAAAAAGTAAGGCCCCAATGGTCCGGCATATACCCCACCAGCTTCAGCTCCACCGTAGCCGGGCCAAAGTTCAAGGTAATGTCAGAGTCCTTTGAGATCTCCAGCTCAAAATAATTGCAGGCGGTATAAGTCCGCCCGAAGTCATCCGGTTCCGGAAACTGCCAAGTGACGTAGTTCTCGTTTTTCAGCTCAATGGAGACTGTCTCGCTGCCCATGGTGTAGGAGAGCAGCTGATATTGGTTGTCTGGGCGGACCCAGAGACCGTAAACGCTGTTCCCGTCATCAGTGGAATGAAGATACTCGGTTTGTAAAATCGTTCCGTTCTCTCCTGCGGTCGCGTTGAGTTTATACTCGGTCTCTGCCGCCTGTGTTTGGAAAACAAAATTGATTTTTATATCGGAGGTAATATCATTACCTGTATCTTTTACAAACTTGAACTGTGGACAACTTTTAAAAAGACGTATTTGCACCTCTCGTCCTTGCAAATTGGGACAGGAAGAGGTATCAATTTTCGTCAGACTGGTGTATCGTTCAAAATCCGAAAGATATACTTTGAGACCATCAATTTCGACATATGCAAGCGGAAATTTGTCTTTGATGGAACTGTAATTTGCAAGAAGAAAAACTTGCCCCTTGCTTTTGTCAATCACATCATTTGTAATGTATGACTTTTTTAGCGCTGGTGCAGTTGTGCTGTTTGTATCCTCTGTCAATTCAACATTGGAGGAGACCACATATTTAGGCTCAACGGCAGCAAAAGCTGGTATCACCAAAGAACCTGGTAACAGTCCAATGAGCAGAGTGAGCGCAAGAAAGAACGATATTATACGGGAACACCTTTTCATCAAGGTATCCTCCTCCCTGGTCATTACACAATTTAGCGCCCCTGACCGTTACGCAACGGCCAGGGGCGCTAAACAGTTGCGCTGGGAGATGGGGCTTCATGCCCCATCTCCCGATGGGTCCCGTATAAGTTATTTGATCACGAGCACTTTGTTGTTGTCGTTGCCGAACACCAGATACCCGCTGTCAGAGACCGCGAAGCCCTGCAGCGTATATGTTCCGGAGGATACCGTCCAGCCATCAAGTACTTCTTCATTTTCAGCATCGTAACCAACGCACACAGCTTTGCCGTTTGCGCCGTTGGTCGTGAAGTAGATGTAGTCAATGTCCCCATTATTGTATACCACTGGTGAGGACTGAATCGCGCCGTTGCTGTCCGAGCTCCAAAGTGTATTGACCGTAGCAGTGCTTCCGCTCCATTTTACAGCCTTCAGAGCACCCTTATAAGCGCTGGTACCGTCTGTGTTCCAAGTGATATTGTAGCCGCCCACATAAATGCGGCCGCTGGGGGAAACCACAGGCGTGGAGGAGGCATTCTGTACATACTGATCGTTATTGCCGTCCTTCAAGGAAACAGAGGTCTTGTTCTGCAGATCCGTGCTCAGCTTCCAGAGGGCAGCATCCTTCGTCGTCAAATACAGATTGCTGCCGTCATAGCAGATGCTGGAACGAATCGCATTGGAAGACAGCCAGGCGCTTACATTGGACGCGGAGGCAAAGGTAGAGCCGATGGGACGCTTGAAGACGTAGCCGCCCTCGCCGCCGAAGTACACGCTGTCGCCCACGACAGCCGCACCGGCCCAATAGAAGCCGTCATTGTTTCTGTAATAGTAGAAGGACTTCAGATCGTTGGACGTCGCATCGTACTGATAGTACGCACGGTCGCCATCATAGATGCCGAAGTAGAGGTACTTGTGACCGTTGTAGGTCGTGGCGGTGATGGGGCCGTTGAACTGACCGGCACCCTCCACATAGGTGTTGCCGGAAAGCGCAACAGGAGACGCGGTGGGAGCGGTCGTGCTGGAAGCGTTCATCTTATAGAGCCGCCAGTAGGGAGTCACAGCACGCACAGGATCGGAACCGCTGCAGTAAGAGGTGGCACGGATCGTGATGGTGACGGTGTAGGTATCCGGCTGGATCGTGTCGCCGGTCTGATTGTACAGGCAGAACTCATAGCCGGTATAGTTGAAAGAGGTGCCGTAGGAGCAGCTGTTGCCGGAGGCGCTGCTAAAAGAAACTTCACCGCAAACCGTTACGCCGCTCGCGGCCGTGATGCCCGTGGGGAAATAGGTCATTTTGCTTCTGCCGTCGATCACAACATCCGTGTACGTAAGCGTGCAGGTGGTGTTGTTGCCGGGGAGCGTAAGAATGTTGTCGCTGCTCAGTGTAGCGCCGCCGGAGACGGTCGGGGTCTTGCCCGCCAGAATGTTCTGGCTGTAGGTGACGGGCGCATACAGAAGATTGGTGCTCTCGTCATAGTACGGGGTGCCAAGCTGGGAGACGCCGTCCGTATTCAGATCGCCGCTGACCTTGGTGCTCCAAAGCTCTCTCGGGTTGCTGCCCAGCGAGATCGCGGAAACGCGGACGCCGCCGTTGCTGTAGGCGCGGCCATCGGCGTTGTAGAGTACATAGGCCGTGTTGCCCACGATGACGGGGGTGTTGTCCACACCGGGCAGACCGCTGTCTGCGGTCCAGATCGGTGCAGTCGTCAGGTTGACAGTGGAAGCCTGTGCGGCAGAAGTGGTGGGTACGCTGCTGCTGGCGATCAAGCCGCTGTTGCTGCTGTCCTTCTGGAACTGGTTCCAGGAAGCGAAAGCCGTGACGCTCAGAGAGAACATCATGACCACAGCAAGAAGCAGCGCAAGTAATTTCTTGTTTGTCTTCATGCTTTTGAATCCTTTCTTTCTCATTTTTTTGCAGAATTTGCGTCCCTATCTTTTGGCAGCCGGGAGACTGGCTGCATTTTGTTTTTTGGGGGGATATCACCCTTCTTTCTGTTCATGCGGTATTGTTGATCTGAAATCGGAGCATCCGCTCCGTAAGTGCGGGGAAATATGTTCACGGCTTTCGCCGGTAACAACAACTTCTGCGTTTCCTTTCTCTCCTGGGCCGCACGTTCCCACACGGCCCAGGATGTCAGAAAGGAACACAAAAGAAAGGAAAACTGATTGAGCGGTGTTCCGGCCTGCGCGTTCCCAGAACGCAGGCCAGATCACCGTATAGGGGGCTAAAAAATGCCGGTTTCCTCCCGAACCGACGCACATTGCTTTGAAAACAAAATGCGCCGACTTCAAGATGAAATCAGCGGCGTTCATGGGCCTTCTTACCCCATGCAACCGGAAAACGCTCACCGCTGCAAAATACACTATCGCAGTTTTCACCGCGAGTAATACAGTTCTTCTGACTTGCGTTATGGAGTGATAAAACTCCTGCGCCCACATCCTACCTTCTCACAGATTTTCTCTGCAATGGCTGGCTTTCGCCCCGGCGAAAAATCGCTTTGGTGTGGCCTCACGCGCACAGCACCGTTTCGTGTCGGCCTTCCGGCCTTCTTCCTGTACCTATCCTGCCTGAACATCAGGCTTTGCGGAATCGGTATGTATTACGGTATCGAAGTATTCAAATGTAAATGGCCCAGATGCTATTCTGCTCTGGGGAATGACCTGCGCTGATCCGGGCAAGCTAACGCTGTCAGAACCCGGTGTGCGCGTCGTAAAGCATCACTGCATTTACGACACATACGCAAAAAAGCCGGAGTTTCCCTGCGCTGCCGCGCTCGGCTGACGGAAAAAGCTGACGGCGCAAAAGCTTCATGCAATGGCGGGCAGGAAGCTGATTTTCTGGACAGCCCTCTGCTTGTGTTCCATCGAGGAATGGACATAAAGCCGCAGCGTCGTTTGAATGTCCGCATGGCCCAGCATTTCCGAAAGGCTCTTAATGTCTACGCCGCGCTCAATACAGCGCGAAGCGTAGGTGTGCCGGATGGTGTGAAAATTGCGGTCTTTTACGCCGCAATTCCGCAGCAACGTATGAAATCCGCGCTGACAGGTGCGCGGCTCCATGGGCTTATCCGTCCGGCCCGTCATAATATAAGCGTCCGGGGCGGCCAGCAAGGCCGTTTTCTTCAAAAGGAACAGCATATCGGCGGGAATGGGTACAGAACGGATAGAGCTTTCGCTTTTGGGAGGCTGAATCAAAAGGCGTGTTTTCCCGCCAAAATTGACCCTCTGTACCGTGCGCTCCACCCGGACGGTGCCGGAGAAAAAGTCTATATCTGACCAGCGCAGCGCACACAATTCACCCAACCGCAGACCGGTATTCAGGCACAGGAGTATCCCGATATTTTCCGGCATGGGCGACGCAAGGGCATACGCCGCGATCCGCTGTATCTCGCCTTCGGATAACACCTGAATTTTGCGCTGCCGGTAAGGCGGGAGCTTTACATGGGGTACAGCCTCCACGGAGGGAAAAATCTCCGCAGCCAGCCGCAGAGCAGATCTGACCAGAACACAGATGTCCCGGACGCTTTTCGCAGACAGCCCGCCGCCGCGCAGCGCCCCGTTGGCCCGTTTCTCATTCAGAAAGCTTTGAAGCCTTTCCGCCGTCAGCTTATTGACGGTCAGTTCTCCCAGGGCCGGAAGAATGTGCCGCTCGATCAGGAAACGGTATCTGGCAAGGGTCGATTCCTTCACATCACCGGCCCGATTCTGGAGCAGCTGAGAAAAAAGCTCTTTGACCGTCAGCGTACATTTACATTTCGGCGGCGATTTTTTCTGTGCCTCCGCAGCCTTCAGCTTTTCACGGCACTCTGTATAGCTGTGGCCATACACATATCCGTACTTTGCGCGTCCGGAAGCTTTCCGGCCCTGAATATATCGTCCCTCCCAGCGGCCATCCTTGCGTTTATAAATATTGATTCCTCGTTTTGCCATGCTGTTCCTCCTGTTTCTGACTGAAATTTTGACGGCGATAAGGCTCTTTTTCACAAAGCATCCCGGCAGGCGAACCGCCTGCGGCCGGGTGTGGAGCAGAGTAAAGCGCCAATTTTGAATTTTTTTCGTTGAGTTTTTGTTTGCAAATCCGTCAGAACCATTGACTTTTTGTGCGGAAGCTGTATAATAAAGTCGAGAGATAAGAATTGACCGTGTGTCGTAAATGCAGTGATGCTTTACGACGCGCTTTTTATTTTACCGCCGGAGCAGGAGGAAACGGGGAACGCTTTTGCAAGCAATGGAAAGGGATATCCTTTCCGCTTGTTGGGGCGGCCCCCAAACCCCCGGACTGGCGAAAAAATGCCGTCCGAACGCCATGCCGGAAGCATGACGGCTGTGCGGCCAGCAGGCCGCAGACAAGTGAAAAAATGCCGGAACCTTATCAGGAACGGTATATCCCGAATAAGGCCCCGGCATCTGTATGGATGTGCAGGAAAACGGTATTACCGATCCTGCCACCGCCGTTTCTCCTGATCCTGGGTCGGGTGGATTCGCAGCAGCGCGTCAACATTGACTTTCACGTTTTGTAATTCCTGATTCTCGCGGCGCAGACGGCGGTAGTCATCATAAGCCGCTTTCTTTTTCTCCAGCAGCGCAGCGTACTCCGCCTGCAAGGTCTTGACGCTGGGCAGCTTCTTTGCGCCCAATTCATCAAAGGCCCGTTTGGCCGCTTCATGGAGCAAAAGGTCTGTTTCATGGTCAGCCCGGAACGCAGCCTTTTCTCTCGGCGGCGTTTTGCGGTAAGCAAGGTAAGTATCGCGCGTTTTGGCATAGTGGACAATATGGGTACGCAGCTCTGCAATCTCTTCCATGCGATGCTCATATTGCCGGATGGATGCAGATACCGCGTCAAGCTGTTGTGCGGCATCCGAAGCGCGGGCCGCCAGCAGCTCGTACTCGGTAATGCCATGCTCTGTCAGATAATTCAGTGTCCGAGATGCCTCCTTCAAATTGTGGATTTTCAACCAGCGTTCATAGCCCGGCCCCCGGCCCGGCAACCGGCTTTGAATGTCCAGCAGCAGATTGACCCGCCCGTCTTTCCGTACTTGGGGAACTGACCGGTGCGGGCGCTTTCGAGGCTGTCCAATGCGCCGCAGCAGCGCGTCCTTTTCATAGTCAGCCCCCAGCGTTTTGGCGCGAGTAAAACGCTGCTGCCCCTCACCGGCCAGACGAAAGCTGAGTGCATTTCGGGTGGTGTTGATCTCATATCCTTCCCGGCGCATGGCAGCTAAAAAGTCATCATAGCTGCCTGCCGTAGGCAGCACCTGGTCTATGGTCTGGCGCAGGTGCTCCTTCCAGCTGATACCCCGCCGCTTGCTGGCCCATTCCGCATAGTGCTGGCCCTTTTCCTTGGGCTTTTCTATGACGGACAGGCCATGCTCCCGGCACAGCTTATCGTTGATAGCACGGATGGTCTGAAAGCTGTTTTTATAGTTGTTGAACTTGTGCGCACAGTCCAGAGCGGTACTGTTGAACTCAATATGTGAATGAATGTGGTGACGATCCACATGGGTGACCACGATAAACTGATGCTGTCCGCCTGTAAACTCCAACGCCAGCTGATACCCCAGCCGGTTAGCTTCCTCCGGCGTGATCTCGCCGGGCCTAAACGACTGGATGATGAGATAGGAGATCACATCCTTCTCCGGGGTGCGCTTGCGTCCGGTGTTGGAGGCATAGATCTGCTTGCTGACCGTAAACTCCTGCCATGCCGTATCCGGCTGACACTGGTAAGCAGATACCAGCAGGCCGCCCTTTGTTTTCTCCGGATTCTCGTCATAGTCCAGCCGCTCCCGCAGCACGGCGGCAATGCTGCGGCCCTCACTGGCATGCCGGGTTTTAATTTTGGATATTGCCACATCTGCCCTCCTATTGTATAATAATTTGAGAGATAAGCATAGTTTTGGAAATGAGGAGTTACTGCGTATGCCTGCACAAGTAGATTTAGGTGTTGTTCAAAAAGCTCTGGAATGGCTAAAAACAAAGCTGTATCTGAATACGCAAACCATAAGCGCCCAAAGACGTACCGTGAAACGCGGGCAGGTCTATCGCTGCAATTTCGGTGTTGGCGTCGGAAGTGAAATGCAGAAAGACCGCCCTGCCGTGATCGTGCAGAATGATGTGGGCAACAAACAGTCCGGAAACACTATTGTACTTCCAATCACACATGATACCAGCACACTTCCGTGTGTCGCGTCCATCACGCCGCAGTATGAAGCTGATGGTGTAACGCTCAAGCTGGATGGACAGGCAAACGCCTCAAATATCATGTGTGTCAGTAAAGCTCGCCTTGGCGCATACGTTGGAACACTTAGCACAAGTGACATGAGAGCGATTGATGAAGCGATTGCCAAAACAACCGGACTGATGGCATACTACGCAGACGTGAAAAAGCAGCTGAACGACAAAATGACCTACATCGAGCGAATCAAAGCTGAACGCAATGAAGCACAGGATACGTTAGTGGAAATCTGTTCGCTGCTCGGTTTGGGCGAAGCCCCAGGCAAAGAAGAATTGCTTGTTATCCTGAAAAAACATATTGACACTGAGGCATAAATCCTGTATGATGTAACTACAAAGGAATCCCTCTCCGGTGTGTTAGGGATATTACAAAGTATTCAAAGAAAAGAGGCTCAGGATGGGCCTCTTTTTGCTGTGTATTTTATGCGGCTTTCGTACATAGAATAATGCTACAAAGTAGCGCTGCATCGGATATGCAGCGTTGTAGCAGGACGGGAGATGCCCTACGCATCTCCCGTCCTGTTTTATCTGACACCTATTAAAATGTAAGCCAGTCACGAATGGTTTCGATCTGATCTGTCAGCCAGCTTGCCGCCAAGGGCAGGCCGTAGGGGCTGACCAGCCATGCCAGCACCAGAAGCCCCAGGAAATTTCGTGTCTCACCGCAAAAAAGCAATACCAGTCCCAGAAGGAACAGCACCATTGCTGCGATACTCAATACCATGCCGGAAAACAGGCAGAAGAAACGGCAGAACGCTACCAGCAGCGTCAGAAACAGCGCCAGGGGGAACAACAGTACTTTCAGCAGGATTCTCATTTTTACGGCCTCCTTCTTGATTTGTCTGCAAGCATATTCTATCACACTAAAGCGATAAAGTAAAGAATGATTTACAAATCTTCCAGTTTTTCCAGCAGGCGGCTGACCTGTGACCAAAGCTGGCCGTAGCGTTCCTGCAAATCTTCCATATCCGCAGCGTAAAGATTGCCGGTGCTGTTGACCCGTTTTGCAATCTGGTTGAGGTTATTGGAGCAGATACGAAGTAGAGACACAAGGGCCTTGAAATCGGTCATATCCACCCGGACAGCATAGCCGTCCACAGCCATCTTCCGCAGATAGGCCCGCTGGTTCCGGATGCCCAGCCGCGCCATTTTTTCCGTGATGATCTGTTTTTCCTCCGGAGATACCTTGAAGTAGAGAGGAATCGTGCGTCCGCCCTTCATCAAATTGCCACCTCCCGGTCATATCTGCCCTGCGGCGCATTGTTCACCGCTGCCGCTTCTGCTTCCAGGCGTTTCAGCATCCCACGGATAGACGGCTTTTCTTCTGCCTGTTCAGTTTGGGGCCGCTCACGGCCTGTGCCGCCTTTGTCCATGTTCAGGGCCAGCCGCAGCACATTCAGCCGCTGGGTCTTTGCCGTCAGTTCCTGCTCCTGCGCGAAGGGGCGATGGACTTCTTCCTTGGCCTCCTGCTGTTGGGAGGTCAGATTCTCCAGAATCGCACGGTGCTTTTCCAGATTGCCGCCGACCTCATCCAGCACATGATCCATGCGGGAGAAGTTTCCTACCGCATCGCCGCCAAGCTCCACGTCATGGGAAAGGGCCTGCCGAAGGGTCAGCTGAAATTTCTGGTTCTGGGTGTTGGCCCAGAGGGTCAGGGGAAAGCCGCGATATTCGCCCAATTCGATACGCTCAGACACGTCTTTCATGCCGGTGCAGGCATCCAGAATGGCTTGCCCCGCAGCCTTGCGCTCTGTGTAGGTCTGGCCCAGAATGGTAACGGAAAATGTGTCTTTATTCAGGGGCGTGTGGGCCTGCAAGTGTGCAGCGTCCTTTTCCAGTGCGGCGATCAACTCCTTTTCCCGAAGAATGGCTTGCGGGAAATATTTCAACAGCTTATCTTCCAGTGCATACCGCTGGCTTTCGTGGTTGGCCTTGACCAGCTTCAGCTTTGTCACCTGTGCATCGAGTTCCGTGTACTCAATAATGCGCGGGTCACCGGATGCCAGTGCCTTTACCTCAGCGTAGGACAGGGCCGCAGCGTCGATATCTTCGCAGGTGCGGGAGGGGTTCTTGCCGCTCGTCAGCTGGCCAATGAATTTCTGCTTGTTCTCCAATACGCTCCAGTTATAAGCGTCAAAGGTGCCCTCGGTGACATACTTGAAAATCTTCACCTTTTTGAAATCATTGCCGCGCCGCAGGATACGACCCTCCCGCTGCTCAATGTCGGCAGGCCGCCAGGGACAATCGACGTGGTGGAGTGCCGCCAAACGTTTTTGGCAGTTTGTGCCTGCCCCCATTTTTGCGGTAGAGCCAAGGAGAACGCGTACCTGACCCTTTCGGACATTTGCGAACAATTCTGCTTTCTGATTTTCGGTTTTGGCCTCATGTATGAACGCGATCTCCTTTTCTGGTACGCCCATAGTGACCAGCTTTGCACGGATATCCTCATAGACATTCTGGAACGGGGCCATTTCGTATGTACCGTCCTCCTTCTGCGTCATCTCGACCGGACGCGCATTTCCGGGTGTAGACAGGTCGCAGAAAATCATTTGTGCGCCTTTCTGCTCCGTCGTGTCCTGCCACACCTGATACACATTCTGAACGCACACATTGACCTTGCTTTCCGGGTCATCCGGCAAGTCCGGATCGGACAGCCGCTGATCCAGCGCCAGCTTTCGGCCATCCGACGTGACCTTGAGCATATTGTCCTCGCGCGGTTCCACCATTCTGCGGCGGATCAGCTCGGCCCGTTCGCCCAGGTCAGCCACCATGTCCTGCTGATAGGCGCTGGGCTTTGTCACCACCGTGATGCTCTCATGCTCAGGCACCGGCAGCTTCAGCATATCCGCTGTCTGAATGTCTGCGGCCTCCCGCCACATCGCCATCAGTTCCGGCAGATTAAAAAATCTGGCAAATCGTGTGCGGGAACGGAAGCCGGTGCCCTCCGGGGCAAGCTCCATGGCCGTCACCGTTTCACCGAAGGAAGCCGCCCAACTGTCAAAATGCACCAGCCCGGCTTCTTCCAGCGTCTGATATTGCAGATACCGCATCATCGTATACAGTTCCGTCATGGAGTTCGATACCGGAGTTCCCGTGGCAAATACCACGCCCCTGCCGCCGGTGATCTCGTCCAGGTACCGGCACTTTGCAAACATATCCGAGGATTTCTGTGCATCTGTCTGTCCAATCCCCGCTACATTGCGCATTTTTGTTGCCAAAAACAAGTTTTTATATGCGTGTGCTTCGTCCACGAACAGCTTATCAACGCCCAATTCTTCAAAGTTGACCACATTGTCCTTGCGGCTGCGGTCGTTGAGACTTTCCAGCCGCCCCTCCAGCGATTTGCGCATCTTCTCCAGCTGCTTAATGGTGTAGCGTTCGCCGTCCTCGCGTTTGGCCTCATCAATGCTGTCTACGATCTGGTCGATCTGATTTTCAATGACCGCCCGCTGCCGTTCCGGGGAGAGCGGAATCTTCTCAAACTGGCTGTGACCGATGATGACGGCATCATAATCGCCGGTAGCAATGCGGCTGCAAAAGGTCTTGCGGTTGGCCGGTTCAAAGTCCCGTTTGGTCGCCACCAGAATATTCGCGCCGGGATACAGACGCAGGAAGTCCGCGCCCCACTGCTCGGTCAGGTGATTCGGAACCACCATCAGGCTTTTCTTCACCAGCCCCAGCCGCTTGGATTCCATCGCCGCCGCGATACACTCGAAGGTCTTGCCTGCCCCTACACAGTGCGCCAGCAGCGCATTTCCACCATAGAGCATCCGGGCCACAGCGTTGCGCTGGTGCGGCAGCAGACTTACCTCCGGCGTCATGCCGGGAAAGCGGAGATGATCGCCGTTATACTCGCGCGGGCGTATGGCGTTGAACAGTTCGTTGTACTTCTGGCAGAGTGTTTCCCGGCGTTCCGGGTCTTTCCAAATCCAGCTTTTGAACGTCTCGCGGATCATATCCTGCCGCTGCTGGGCCAGAATCGTTTCCTTGGCGTTCAGCTCCCGCGTCTCTCCGCTGTCTGACCGGGTGACGGTATCGTATACCCGGCTGTCCCGCAGGTTCAGGCTGTCCTCAATAATGGTGTATGCGCTGCGCCGCTTGGTGCCGTAGGTCATATAGGCCAGCGTGTTTTCGGTGCTGTCCAGTGTTTTCCCGGCAACACGCCATTCGCCGGTGGCCTCGGAATAAAGCGCCTTTACATTTCGCCGCGCGTGCAGCGGCGTTTTCAGCAGCTCGTGGATAAATTGTGTGTAATACTTGGGGTCAATCCAGGTCGCACCGATACGCACGTCGATCTCGGCGGCGGTAAGGTCAGCGGGCTTTGCCTGCTCCAGCGCCGTCACATTTTCCGCAAAAGCGTCATTCTGCTCCGCCGCTGTCCGTGCCGCCGCCAGCTTCCGGCGCACATTGCCGGAAAGGTATTCGTCTGCCGTCTCCCAGCCGTCTAACGGGCCGCTCCCAGCCTCCGGATTCTTGAAAATGATACCTTTCAGGTCGTCAATGATGCTCTGCGTATCCTCCCGACCCAGCAGGTGCGCCATAAACGGAAGGTCTACACGGGCGCGTTCGCCAATGGACACCGCCAGTGCTTCGCTGGCCGTGTCCACATGGTCGATTACGACCTCCCGGTTGATGGTGCGCTTGGTGAACATATCTGCCTTGCGCTCCAGCTTCCCATCATCGTCCAGCAGCTCCAGTGAACACAGCAGGCAGTAGGAGGAATCCTTTTCAAAGGCCCGCTTGTTGGCACCAGCGTTCAGCAGACCATACTTTTCCGTAAAGCGGTCATATACGGTGTTTAATTCAGCCTGTGCCGCGCGGATCTCATCGTCGCTGCCGTTATTCAGCTGGAGGTCGATCAGACGCCGGGTAATGTCCCGTACCGAGATCATACCCCGGATACGTTCTGCGGTAGTGGGCGGCACGTCCACGGCGGTCAGACTTGTGCTTTCCTTGTAGTACAGTTTTCCACCCTGTACCGTGTAGCTGAAGCTGCGCACATCCTGCGGCACGTTCACGCTGGCCTGTAATTCCTCCAGCGTTACGCGGCTGGGCCGGGCCAGCAGTTCCGTGTCCGGCATGGCGATCTGCGCAGAAGCGGCGGCAAGCAGCTCTTTCAAGTCAGCATCCGGCAGCGGCTGACAGCTGGTCTCCTTTTCATTCCCGTACATACTCTTGTCCCAGATCATGGTGCCGAGCACCATTTCCGGGTGCTGTTCATAGTAACGGTTGACAGGGATACCGTCAGCCGTTTTGCCCAGCTGTACCCAATCCGGAAGCTGCTCCGGGGGCGTGTCCCGCTTTTGCAGGAACAGGATGTCGGTCGTGACCTCTGTGTTGGCGGTTTTGGAAAAAGCGCTGCTGGGCAGTCGCACCGCACCCAGCAGGTCGGCCCTCTGAGCCAGATATTCCCGCACCGCCGTATCCTGTTTGTCCATGGTGCCCTTGGAGGTAATAAACGCCACGATGCCCCCAGTTCTTACCTTGTCCAACGTTTTTGCGAAGAAATAATCGTGGATCAGAAAACCGTATTGCTTATAGCGCGGGTCAGACAGGCGATAGTTGCCGAAGGGGACATTGCCCACCGCCAGGTCTATGGAGTTGTCCGGCAGATTGACGTGCTCAAAGCCGCTGACAGTGATATTGGCCTTTGGATAAAGCTGTTTGGCAATGCGTCCGGTGATGCTGTCCAGCTCTACGCCGTAAAGCTGTGCGTCCCCCATTCTCTGCGGCAGCAGACCAAAAAAATTACCCACACCCATAGCAGGCTCCAGCACGGTTCCCGGCTGAACACCCATACGGGAGAGGGTATCGTAAATGCTCTGAATGACCAAGGGCGAGGTGTAATGGGCGTTCAGGGTAGAACCACGGGCAGCGGCATATTCATCCGGTGCCAGCAGCTCTTTCAGTTCCTCATACTCCTTTGCCCATTTTTCATTGTGAGCGTCGAAAGCCTGCGGAACGCCGCCCCAGCCGGAATAGCGGGCAAGAACGTCCTGCTCCGCAGGGCTTGCCTGCCGCTCTTCTGCTTCCAGTGTTTTCAAAAGCCGAATGGCAGCGACGTTGTTCTGATACTTCATTTTCTGGCCGCCTGCGCCAATGTCCGGGTCAGTGATGCGGTAATTCTCCGGCACGGCCTGTCTCTCACGCAGCTGTGCAGCGGCAGCCATGGCCGTGTCGGTGAGATCTCCGAAGTTCAGCTCCCGCAGTTCCCGGTCGATCAGCTCCCGCAGACTTTCGTAGTGCTCCTGCCGGGCCACAACACCATCCACCAGATAATTCATATTGCAGCCGGTCAGGTCAGCCTCCACCTGCACCTCATGCGCTTCGTCCTCGGTGGTCGTGTAGGCCAGCCCCACATGGCGCGGGTCTATCTGCGTGAAGTCCGTCTCCGCGCGGTATTCGTCCCAGCAGAAGTCCGCGATCAGGCCCTGGGCCTCTGCCAGCAGCGCGTCCTCGGAGGGCAGCGTGGTGACGGGGATGGGATTCAGCGCGGGTTTGTTTTCCGCCGCCGCTTTCAGGTCTGCGTCCTCCTGCTGCTCTACCCATTCCCGCACAGCCGCGACCGGTTCGGAGCGGAAAATGGGAAAACCGGTGCGGCCTGCAAAGGTATCATCCCGCAGGCTGACGCTGCCGGCGCGGTAATCCACGCTGTCCACGGTAAAGACGCGGTCATTTTCCGCCAGCTTCATACCGACAGGGATAAAATCCGCGATGCTCCGGTCAACGATCACATCATAGCTGTCGCCGTTTTCCCTGGCAAATACAACGTTAAAGCCGTGAAGCTGCAATGCTTTTCCCGCCGCAGGCCAGCCGTGGGTAAAGCCGGTAAGCACGGTTTCGCCCAGGCCGGGGATATCACGGGTGACGGTTTTTCGGTTCAGCTCCGCAGCAATGGTCGTGGCATCCTCGCCGCAGAACAGGAAGTAACGGCCGCTTTCCACGCCCACCACCGCGCCGGGATGCTCTGCTTTCAATCGGAGATAGGCAGGGCCGTTTACGGTAAGGACTTCATCCTCGGCGCTATCTGTCTCCGGTACGCCCGCGCCGGTCTGCGGCAAGGGCTGTTCCAGCTGGGGCGGGGTGGTTTCCTGCCCGGCCTCCGGGCCATCTGCATCCAACCCGCGCGGGCCGGTCAGCGCCTCTTTTGCCTGCTCCTGTTCTGTGGGCGGCGTGAAGAACACCTTTTTCTCCTGCGTGGCAGATACGGTCATATCCGTCCGCTTCGCCGTCTCTTGAATCTGCTGCCTGATCTCATGGGGCAGGTCGTCGTCATAGAAGAAAACGCTGCGATCCTGTGCAATGTGGGCCAGCGTCTTATAATCGCCGTTTTCCTCCTCCAGCCGGTTCCAGACGGTTATCCCATTGCCCAGATGCCCAAAGCCCAGGTCAAATTCCCGTAAGACGATCGGTGCGGCCGGTGCCTCTGCCTGTGCCTCCTGGTATGCCGTCAGTTCCTCCGGCGTCATGTAGCGTTTTTCCGCGATCAGCTGCTGAATCCGCTGCGCCATTTCCGTATAGGACACCACGCGGATCTTGCCGGGGCGCGGTTCCATGCGGACACCCTCGCCCACATAATAAGCATAACCGCGGCTGCCATCGGTAAGCGGAAGAAAGCCTCCGGTGCGAAGTGCATCCGGACTGGCATCATGGCGGTTATACTCCTGACCCAGATACCAGGCCATCCCTGCTATGGAGCGTCCCTGCTGGAAGCGGTCATAAATACGGCCCTTCCGGCCCTCCACGCCCCAATCCTCCAGCAGAAGCTTGTCTACATCCGCATCGGTTATGGTTTTCTCTACGGGGACAGATACATCCCGCGCCGGGGCCGTCAGGTCAATGACGACAGTGCGCAGCTTTGCCGGTTCCGGCGTACCGTCCGCACTGTCCGGCTGGGCAACGGTATCAAAGGAAAGCTGTTCACCGGTATTCCCGGCCTGTGCGCTGTTTTGGAACAGGCTGCGCCGTGCGGCCTCCAGCGTATCCACGGACTGCTTCGGCTTTGCGGCCCTTTTCTGCGTTTTACGGGACGCGGCATCCGCGCCGCCTTGCCGCCAGAGGTCAAAGGTTCCGTTTTTGAAGCGGTTCAGGCTGTCATAGGCTTGCGTACAGCTTTCGTAGCCGCGTTCCTCCGGCGTCATGCCCTGTAAGCCGCTGCGCATGGCAGTCAGCAGCGTATCTACCTGTTCCGGGATGTCCAGCATGGCGATGATCTTTTTCCGGTTCTCTTCCGGCTCCATAAGCTGCCGCTCATAGGGCGCGTGCTCCGGTAAAAAGGCGAAGAAGGTATCAATGCGCTGTGCCAGCCGCGTTACGGTATAGGTGGGAATGGCGGCCCTGTCCTGCTCCGTCAGCCAACGGTTTGCCGCCATCAGGTCAGAGATACGCTTTTCCGCCTGCGGCCAGCGAAGCAGCACGGTATCGTATTTGCCGTCCCTGTCGGCGCGTTCCAGCTTCATGCCCTTGCCGTCAAACCAGGTATCCAGAATAAGGCTGCCTCTGCCGCTTATGCCGAAATGCTCCCGCAGCCGCGCTTGCCGCTCCTGCCGGTCTGGGTGGGCAGAAAAGAAGCTGTCCATGTCCAGACGATAGTCATGCTGCGCACTGTGCCCGGCCAGCATATCGTCGATCTCGTCTTGTGTAATGAAGCTGGCGCGTGGCTGACGGTGTTCTGCCCGGACAGAAAATTCCCGCACGGGCCGTGCCAGCATTTCCATCTCCGCCCGCAGTCTGGGCGGTTCATACAGCCGGTAGCGCATGAGGCTGTTGTCGCGTTCATAGGCGCTGGCAAAGGAACGCACTTCCTGCTGTAATGCAGCATAGCCCTCCTCGCTTTTCAGCGTTTCCAAAATGCGCCTGGTGCTTGCCGGGAAGCCCCCAGACTGCCAGTAGAGGGAGGACAGCACCGGCATCCGCGCCGTGGTATCGGCCCTGTCGCGGGTATCCTGCATCATGTACCACAGGTGTTCCGCCAGATCCCGAAAGGCCCGTTCCCGTGCCAGCGGCACACGCTCTGCCGGAAGGTATGCGCCCCGTTCCACCAGTGCGCGGGTGCGCTGCTCTACCTGCTCCCAGGTAAGGGTCATGGCGCTGCGTTCAAATCGCGCCGCCTTGCCTGCGGCGATCTTCATGCCGCCTCCATCCGTCCAGATAGAATACGGCTGCCCGTCCAGCGTGAAGCCCCTGCCGTATTCCTTGTACTCCGAGCGAAGGAACGCGGCCAATTCATGCGGGGCCTCTCCCGCCTGATACCGGGCGTAGATACGAAGGTCGCTGTCCGGCCAGATGCCGCCAGCGGACAGCGCCATATCCACAACGTGCTCCGGCACAGCATTGGCAGAGAAAAACGCGGGGGCCGGTGCCTCCGCGTTTTCCATCATCGTATTCACTTGCTGCTCCGGGCTTGCGAACAGGGATATCTGTCCAAAGGCCGGGGCGCTTGAAAAGGGGCTGTCCAGCTCCGGGGCAGGTGCAGCGGTCAGCTGAAGATCAGGTCGTTCAATACGCTTTCCTCTGCCGAGTGCCGGATCGTGTTCATCCTCCGTACCCATTCCAGCTGGTCGGCGGCCTTCATCGCTTCGTTTACGCCCATGCTCGCCGCCATCTCCTGTGTCAAGCGTTCCATCATGTCCTCCGCCTGCCGGTCTGTCTCCGTCAGGTGTGTCCACAGCCTGCCGGTCAGCAGCATAGATTGATATAGGCCCTGCCTGTGCTCCATCAGGTACTTCTCCCGCATCTGTCCGAAGCGTCCCAGCTGTTCGGTCTGCATCCCGTCCTCGTCCATCCGCAGGTTCGGCACCCGATACCCGTTGTTCCGGCTGTATGTCAGGTTTTCCATTTCCATCGCTCCTTTTGCGCTTTACTGTGTTAAAGTCATTATAACCTGTCTCTTTCTCTTTTGCAAGAGGTTTTTTCAAAATTTCCTGTTCCCGTCTGCGCACGGTGCTGGCGATCTCCAGCAGGACGGTGCGGTTGGCCTGTGCGGTAGCTGCGCCAAGGCAGGCCAGCACAGCGGGGGTGTTGAAATCCGTAATGCCCCGCAGGTCGTCATCTTCCAGATAGTCCATGGGGTCAAGGCCGCAGCGGGACAGAAGGGAAAACTGGACGCTGGCCCGAAGCGTTGTGCGGAACGCCACCTCCGTGTTCAGTTCGTCCAGTTCTTCCAGAAAGCTGTCTTCCTTTTCATACATCAGGTCACGCAGATAGTCCCCGCTGATCTCATTTGCCAGCCGTTCACCGGTGTGCATCAGCAGGTCGCCCAGCCCCGTGCCGCTGGCCTCGAAGTTCTCCCGCAGCATATCGCACACGGCTTCCCGGTTCTCCGGACGGATACGCCATAGCCAGGGCGTTTTCCCACCGCGAAGCGGATGGGTGTCGGCTACTTCGTGAACATAGTCCAGATAGGGCTTCCCGCCGTAGCCCTTGCGGATGAGGGCAATCGCGGTACTGCCGTAGTTGACCCACCGGCGCATGGTGCCGTTCCATGTCGCCATGTCCGCGCAGGCGGTGGCATTGGGGCGCTGGGCATAGATCAGAAGCTGGTCGCAGAAATCATAGGCTTTATAGAATCGCGCCGCCGTGGTAAGAAACTGCTGCCAGTTCTCCGGCGAATTGGTGATCTGTGCGCCGGTAATGGCGGCAAGCTCAGATATGGTCTGCCATTTCTGCATTTCGTGTCTCACTCCTATCGTCATGGAAATAGGGGGCGGCAGAATGTGCTTCTGCCGCCCCACTGGTTTACGGGTTCTCCCTGCGCTTGTGGTTTCTGGCGTTCATTTCCGCCAGCACCTGCGCCTGGGCCGGAGAAAGCGTCCGGGGCGGGGTCAGCTTTACCCACTTCTTGGGCAGAAGATAGGTAGCCCCGCTGTGTCTGCCGCGTTCCGTCTGACGCACCTGCGCCGGATGGCTGCAACACAATCGCTCCAGCTGGTGCAGCAGCGCGGCATTGTGCGTGTAGACGCTGGCGGTCTGCTCTGCCTCGTTGAACAGGATAATGGTCTCCTGTTCCGCTTTGGTCAGCTTCATCGCTCGGCCCCCTTTGCCTGAGCCGCAGGGGGAACAAGCGGTTTGCCCGCAAGGTCATAGCTGTCCGTCCGCGCACCCCGTGTTTTCCAGCCGAACATGGAGCCGTGGAACATAGCCGCTTCCTGCTGAGGCGTAACGCCCAGCCTTCTGTTGAACCGCGCCGCCGTCATTTCATTCTGCTCCCGGTGGGGTGCGGAGAGGTCGCAGGGGCAGTACCCGGACTTGCCCTTCTCAATGACGATCAGCGCCCCGCTGGAGGGCAGGATGCTGTAACAGATATCCGGAAGCGGCTGCGCCTGCTCCGGCGTGTATTTGGTGCCGTTTCGCTCCATGATCTCCGCAAACTGGCAGATGTGAAAGATGTTATGGCCGATCTGGGTATGGTAATCGTCAATAAATTTGCAGGGCCGAACAGCGGTTTCCCCATCCGAATAGGTCAAGGCGATGCTTGCGCCGTCCGGGATGTAAAACAGGGTCTGGTACTGGCTGTCAATAAAACGGATCTTCTTGTCCTCTTCCATATCATCGCTCCTTCTGTTCCATAGGGGCCTGTCCCTGATATGCGCCGCGCTCTGCCTGCATACCGCGCAGCTGGGCCCGGATGGACTGCGGCTTTTCCTCCCGCCCCTGCGACAGCTCTTCTCTGGCGCGGCGGTGCAGGTCAGCTCGCGCCCGGTCTATATCGGAAAAATAATGCCCCCAATCAAAGTCGGTGGGCGCGGCGTCCGGGCCGCGCCGCCAGGTCACATAGGGCGACGGTTCCTTGAGGTTTTCCCCCAACACAAACTCCACACGCCCGGCCTGGATGCTGTCTATGATGGTATAGCCCACGTTGACGCGAGCCTGCTCCCGCGCCTGTTCTGTTTCCAGAAAGCCTACGGTCTGTCCATCCTCGCGCTGGATGGGGGCGAATACCCGCCCCGTTTGAAGGTACATTCCATCCATACCGGCCCCGGCCCGGTAATTACCGTGTCCGTCCCGTTCGCTTTCCAGCAGCACGAGGCCATTGTCCAGCACATAGCCGGGTTCCTGACGCCGGTTCACACCCGGCAGTCCCACGGGGACAGAGGTCTCCAGAATACCGGCAAACTTCTCCCGCAGGCCGATCTCCTGAAAAGCGGAGGGCTGCATGGCGTCTTTCTCATAGACCGGCATATACAGCTTTGGCGTGTCCGGCTGGCCGGTCACGGTATGGTCAGCGGAGACATAGATACCGGGGGCTTCCTCCATAAAATACAGCAGTGTCCCATTCTCCAGAATGAAATCCACGCCGGGGACGTTTTCATAGCGCGGCCCCAGATACCGCTCAAAGGTATCGAAGGGGACGGCCGCGATCTTTTTCTTATCGTCTGTCATAATCGGTTCCTTTCTGAACAAATTGCAAATTGTAAAACAAGTGGTTGCATTTGTGCTTCATTTTGGGTATACTAAGGAAAAAGGAGGTGGCAAGTATGGCCAGAACAGCAAACATCAATGTCCGCACGGAGCCGGAAACGAAGTCTGGTGCCGAACAGCTTTTTGCCAGCTTCGGCATCAGTGTCGCAGACGCCATCAACATTTTTCTGCATCAGTCCCTAATGGTGGGCGGCCTGCCCTTTGAAGTCCGGCAGCCGCGTTTCAATGCGGAGACGGAAGCTGCCATGCAGGAGGCAAGAGGTATCGCCAGCGGGAAGATTGCCGCAAAAAGCTACACCTCGGCCCGCGCCATGATGGAGGATTTAGATAAGGAATGTTGATTTTACGGACGACCGGCAAATTCCGAAAGGACTATAAGCTGGCAAAAAAGCGTGGCCTGCCCATGGAGGAATTGGAGATCGTCCTGCAAACTCTGTTGGAAGAGCGCCCGCTGGAGGAAAAGCACCTGGATCATGCCCTGTCCGGAAACTATATCGGGTTCCGGGAGTGCCATATCCGCCCGGATTGGCTTCTGATCTACACCATCGACCACGGGAATCTGATTCTGACGGCGGCCCGTACCGGCAGCCATTCCGACCTTCTGGAATAATTGCGGCAGCACCCGGCCTTTCACTTGGAAGGCTGGGTGCTTTTTCTGTTTTCCGGGTTCTTCTCGAACTCCAGCTTGTAATTCACATACTTGCCGGTATCCGCCAGCACCACCACAGCGTCATAGGTGACGCCTTTTTTCTCGCTGAACAGGCCGGATACCTTCACGCGGCCCTTTTTCAGCAGCGCGGCGGCCATGTGCGCGGTCAGCGCCTTGTGCTTGCCGGTGAAAAAGCGGTCATCCTTCCACATGGAAAATCCGCAGTTATGGCCGATGCAGCGGAAGCTTCGCTTGCCCTCCACCACGTCCGCGCCGCAGCGCGGGCATTTCCCGATGCGGGAGCGTTGGTCAAACAGGGCCGCGTCCTTCTGTGCGCCCCGGTAGCTCTCCACTAGGTCAGACACCATGTGTTCAATGCCGGAGAGAAAGTCGTCCTCTGTCCGCGCGGCCCGTTCCACTTCCTTCAGCGCGGCTTCCCACTCCGCCGTCAGTTTGGCAGAGCGGATACGCTCCGGCAGAATGACGATCAGGTTATGGCCCTTCTGCGTAGGCAGCAGCTGACGGCCCTTACGCTCCAGAAAGCCGCCCTTCACCAGCTTTTCCAGCACCCCGGCGCGGGTGGCGGGCGTTCCAAGCCCGCTTCGCTCCACGCCCTCAATCTCCGCAAATTCTTCCGCGCTGGCCCGTTCCATGGCCGAAAGCAGGGTATCCTCGGTAAAATGCCGGGGCGGGGCCGTTACGCCCTCCTTCACGGCGGCAGAGTGCACCGGCAGGGCCTGCCCCTCCTGAAGCGGCGGCAGCCGGGCAGCCGGTTCTTCCGTCTGCTCCGGTTTTTGCCGCAGCGTGGCAAGGTACGCCTGCTCCACCGCTTTCCAGCCGGGGCGCGTCACCACGCGGCCTTTGGCGGTAAAAACCGCGCCGCCGCAGTCCAGTGTCACAGTGGAATCCTCCGCCTGCTGGCTTTCACCGACTGCACACAGCAGACGCACCATTACCAGCATCAAGATGTTCCGTTCTCCGGCAGGCAGGGCGGCCAACGCCTCCGCGCACACCTCCATCGTGGGCAGCAGCGCGTGGTGGTCGCTGACCTTCGCGCCGTCAATGACGCGGGCGATATTTACCGTTTCCGCCGTAGCCGGAAATGGTAGGCAGCGGGCGGACAGCGCCGCCAGCGGCTGCACGGTGTCTGCCATGTCCTCGGTCAGGAAGCAGGAATCGGTTCGGGGATAGGTCAGAAGCTTCTTTTCGTAGAGGGCCTGCGCATAGTCCAGTACCTGTTGTGCCGTGTAGCCCAGCAGTCGGTTCCCGTCCCGCTGCAAGGTGGTGAGGTCATACAGCCGGGGCGGCTGCGCGGTTTTCTGCTTTCGCTCCACGCTGCGGACAACGGCAGTCTTGCCGTCACAGGCGGCGCAGAGCTGTTCCGCCGCTTTTCGCTTTTCCATACGCGATGACGCGGCGGGAAAGCCGCAGTCCAACTCCGCCGTGTAGTATTTTTCTTTCCGGAAGGTCTGGATCGCCGTCTCGCGCTCCACCACCAGCGCCAGCGTGGGCGTCATTACCCGGCCCACGTTCAAGGTTCTCTGATAGAGAGAGGAAAAAAGCCGTGTACCGTTGATGCCCACCAGCCAGTCCGCCTTTGCACGGCACAAAGCCGCCGCGTACAGGCGGTCGTACTCCGCGCCGGGCCGCAGCGCGGCAAATCCCTTCCGGATAGCAGATTCCTCCATGGAGGAGATCCACAGACGTTCCACCGGTTTGGTGCAGCCAGCTTGCCGGTACACAAGCCGGAAGATCAGCTCCCCCTCGCGCCCTGCGTCCGTGGCGCATACCAGCCCATCCACATCCGGACAGGCCATCAGGCGGGACAGCACCTGAAACTGTTCTTTTTTGCCGGGGTCAACGGTGTATTGCCATTGCTTCGGCAAAATGGGCAGGTCAGCATAATCCCATTGAGAATAGCGGGGATCATACGCATCGGCGGGGGCAAGGCCCACCAGATGACCGATGCACCAGCTGACCAGCCAGCCGCCGCCCTCCAGATACCCGGCCTTTCGTTCCGACGCGCCCAGCACGACGGCAAGGCTCTGGGCCACGCTGGGCTTTTCTGCAATTACAAGCTTCACTCTTTCTCGCTCCTTTCTGCCAGCAATGCCTTACAGCAATAACCGATGCAGGGATGGCCCATACCGTAGGCACAGCCGAAGCAGGGGTGCTCCGGAGGGAGCGCCGGAGATTCCGGCGCTCCCTGACGCATGGGACGCTGCTGCATCATCCGCTCCAGACCCGGACGGTCACTGAACAGGGGCATCCGCATCCCCCTCATCATCGTCCCAGCCTTCTTCATACTGCCGGCGGCGCTCCGCGTCCTCTTCCTCCGTCAGAAGCTCATCCTCGCGGATGGTGGGTTCCTCCGGGCCGTCAAAGGGGAACATATCCAGGTCGTCGGCATCGTCCAATTCGTGCTTGGGCTTGTAGATTTTGAAGTAATAGCCCAGGCCGCCCGCCGCCAGCACCGCCGCGCCGATCAGCACCAGCGTAAAGGGGCTGCTGCTTTTCTGCGGCTGCTCCGGCTCTTCCGGCGTCTCAGGCTCTGCGGGCTGGGGAACCGGTTCCACTGTCACAGGCGGTTCCGGCGCGACGGTATCGCTGTCCTTTTCCGCCAGCGCCAGCAAGTCGGATTCCGTTACCGCGTTGAGAAAATACACATTTTCCGTATCGCGCTGCTTGTCGATGATAAGGAAAAATACGTTTTCCTCCGGCGTGGTGATGGTGTAAAACTCTTTACCATCCTCGTCGGTGGCCTCGTCCACCACCGTGCCGGTGCCCTTGGGCGTAAAGGGGTTGGATGCCTTTTCTTCCGGCTTGCTTTCTGCCGGGGCGGCCTCCGTCTCGTTACTCTGTGCATAGGCCGGGACGACCAGCAGCGCGGCGCACAGGCAGGCCGCAAGCAGAGATAAAAATTTACGTTTCATGTTCCGATTCCTCCCGATTCTCAAGACCGGCGGCATCCTTGCCGCCGCGCAGCGTCCGAAGCAGGGACGCCAATTCCTCCGGGGTCACATCCAGGCCCCGCACCACACCCACGATCTCCGTGTTTTCCAGCTCTGTTTTCTGCTGCTCCAGCTCCCGCAGGCGCTGCTGCTGGGCAGCCAGCTTTTCCTTGACCCGTTCGATCTCTGCCGCGACCTTCTGGATTCTGGGATTCATCATGCCGCCTCCTTTCCCGTATTCAGATAGTCCGCCCATGACCAGCTGCGGCCCAGGCCCTTCACCGTGATAAGACGTTCCTGTGCGTTGGCCTCCAGGGCCAGCGCACGGGCCAGCAGCTCCGGGTGCTGATCCCGGAGAGCTAAGATCTCCTGTTTTTTCATGGACGGGCAGAAAAAGCAGGAGGACTTTCCCGGCACGGAAAGTCCGGCTCGCCGGATAGTCCGGATGCAGTCCTCCCGCGTCCAGCCCCAATCCATCAGGGGATAGACCTTGCAATACTTTCTGTCTGCTGCGTCCCGTTCCCGCGCACGTTCCCGTCTGCGGCCCTCGCCCGCGTCATAGCCGATGTACTTCGTCACGCACCTGCCCTTGGCCCATTCCGCCCGGCAGCCGGGATGATGATTGCAGAATTTGTCCTGGGGCGCGATCTTGTGCTTCAGCGAGCAGCGTTTATGCCCGAAGGCGATGGAGGGCAGCGTATGCGCCCGCAAGCACTCCTGTTCCAGGGTCAGGCGCTGTCCGAAGCGGTCTACATTTTCCACAACGGTAATGGGCGGCAGGCCGCGCACACGCAGCCAGTCATTCATTTCGTGAAGAAACGCATAGATTTCCGGGCGTTCCGCCCCTACGTCGGCAAACAGGATAAGGTCGATGGGGATACCGCGCTGGTACATCCCCACCAGCATGGCGGCACTGTTTACGCCGCCGCCGAAGGATACGATATTCATGGTTGCTTCCTTTCCGGGCGGTCACGAAAGCCGCCCAAACGCATAGAAATGTTCCTGCCAGTAGCTGGTGTTGATACTGGCGTATTTGATGGGTGAACCGCAATGAATCATCATGCCGTCGCCCACATAGATGCCCACATGGGACACCGGACCCACGCAGTCATAGGTCTTGGTGAAAAAGATGAGGTCACCGGGCTTTGCCTGGTCGGGCGATACGGCGGCGCACTGATTATAAATGCCCGTGGCCGTGGTGCGCGGCAGGTCATACACGCCGGAATGGGTATAGACCCAGCAGACGAAGCCGGAGCAGTCGAAGGAGGTCTCCGGCGTGGAGCCGCCCCAGACATAAGGGAACCCCAGATATTTTTCCGCTTCCTCGATCAGCGCCGCAAAGGACGGGTCAGACAATGCCTCTCCCGGCACCTGATACTGCGCACCCTCCGAAGGGTTGGCGTAGATGTTCCCGCCGAACAGATAGGGCTTATTGCCCTTGAGCTGCAAGGTAGCGGCATACCGCGGCCTTTCATCGTCCGTCAGCCTCTGCGATACCACCGTTTCCAGCTGATTGTTCCGCAGTGTCACATAGAGAATGTGGTATTCATAGGCTTCCGGTTCACTGTGTACGCCGTCCTCATCTGTCCATGTAACGGTGCGGTAGCGGATCTCCGTTACGGCGCTGGTGGTAAGGGTGTACTGTCCGTCGAAAAGGGCCTGTAATTCCGCCTGCACCTGCGCCGGGGTAAAGGCGTTGAATTTTGTGGTGAGATAGGAGATCAGCACGTTCGGGTCGTGGCCGATGGTATCCACATCGTAGCGGTATTCGTCATAGCCGGGATACTCGCTTTCGATATTCGCCATGCGGCGCTCCAGCTGCTTTTCCAACGCCGTGTAATTGCTCTCCACCTGCAAAATGTCCGGGTCTTCCGAGGTATAGGAGGTGCCAAGGATCGCGCTCATCGCGCCCTCCATGGACACCGAGCAGGAGGACAGCGAGGCCGACAGCGTGGTCACGAGCAGGGCAAGGATACCAACAGCGACCCAAACGCCCTTATGGTTTTTTGCCGCCGCGAGGATGGCCTGCCCCGCTTTTTCCAGTACGTCCTTCGCCTTGTTCATCACGCGGGCGCTGCGGCTGCCGGTACGCTGGGACTCCCGATAGGCTTTTGCGTAGTCCCGTTTCAGCTTTCGCCGCTGATACATGGCGGAAAGGGAGCGCTTCTGCAATTCCGGGTTATCCCGGACAGCGGCGTGGAACTGTGCGTCCGCGCTGGCCCGCGTACTTTTGATCTCCAGCTTATCGACCGTCCGGTAGGGCTGGTCTTTTACGGACTGCCAGCCCCTGCGGGCCGCGCCTGCCGCCGCCTGTTCTGCGGCAAACTCCGTTTTGTGCGCGGCCTCTACGCCCACATTTTCACGCTCTGTCTGGCGGATCTTGCTGTGTACGGCAAGCCCGGCGCTGCGTCCGGCCCGCTGCACGGCTTTTGTTACGGGGCTTTGCTTACCGCGCGGACGTACCTCTTCCTCAAAATGCAGCGTATGCCGCACCCGGCCATTGGCGGCGTCAAGCTGGCGCTGCAAGCGAAGGCGGCGCTGCTTTGGCAGCGCCGATCTTGCCTGTTCCAGCTTTTCGTTGAGCGCTTCCGCCTTTTCTGCGGCAGCGGCGGCCCGCTGCTCCGGTGAGGTATGAAAGCGGCGGCTGTGCGCCGCGCCGTCCGAAGCGGAGAAGTCCTGTTTCCGTCTCATAGGCCATCCCCCTTATACAGCCAGATCGGAGGGCTTGGTGGTCATCACCTTATACATCTGGGTATTTTTCGGGAATTTGTCCTGAAATGCGATGATCTTATCCCCAAAGAACATCAGGCCCTCGCCTTCGCCGCTATTAGTCACATGGGCCAGCTCCTTGGGCGCGATGCCCAGACGCTGGGCCAGAATACTGCGGTCACTGGCGCCCTGGTTGAGCATGAGGACAAAATCGGAGTTTTCCAGAATGTTCTCCACTTCGGGACTGTCCAGCAGGTCTTTGACATTCTGCGTCAGGCTGGTCGGGATACCGTTCCATTTCCGGAAGCGTTTATAAACCTCGGCAGTATAGGCCGCCGTCTGCGGTTCTTTCAGCAGCAGGTGGAACTCGTCCTGGAAAATACGGGTGGTGATCCCGGCGTAGCGGTTCGCGGTGGTGCGCTGCCAGAGATGCTTCTGGACGCTGGCCATGACGATTTTCTTCAGGCCCTGTCCCAGATTGCTGGTGTTATAGCAGACGAGCCGGTTATTGAGGTCTACATTGGTGCGATGATTGACATAGGACAGGCTGCCGGTAACGTAGATCTCCATCGCCGTGGCCAGGTCGTCCGCCCGTGGGTCGTTTTGTGCCAGCAGGCAGTCGTAGAGGTCGCCCAGGATGGGCATTTTCTCCGGTACAGGGTCTTTCAGGTATTCCCGGTACACAAGGCTGATGCACCGGTCAATGAGGGAGCGTTCAATGGGCCGCAGCGGGTTTCCCTGACTGGCGATCATCAGCTCGCACAGGGACATGATGAAGTCTGCCTGCATCAGCATGGGAGATTCCCCGATGTCCGTGGACAGGTCGAGGTCAAGCGGGTTGATGTAGCTGCTGCTTCCGGGTGACAGGTAGATGACCTGTCCATGAAGCTGCTGGGCCAGCGCGGTATACTCGTTTTCCGGGTCTTGGATGAGGATATGGTCCGGGGTCGCAAAGAAGGCGTGGAAGATCTCGCGCTTTGCGATGAAGGATTTGCCGCTGCCCGGCGTTCCCAGCACGATACCGTTGGGGCATTTCAGCGTCTTACGGTCGGCAATGATGATATGTCCGGTCTGCGTATTCAGCCCGTAATACAGGCCGCCCGGCTGGAACACCTCGCAGGAGCGGAAGGGAAGGAAAATCGCGGTGCCGCTGGTGGTAAGCCCGCGCTGCACCTCTACCTGGTTGATGCCCAGAGGCAGCGCCGACATATAGCCCTGCTCCTGCTGGTAGTCCAGACGGATAAGGTCGCAGTTGTTGGCGCTGGCCACGCCGTCTACGGAATGGATGATGTTCTCCAGCTTCTGCTTTGTGGATGCGACGTGTACCAGCAGGATCGTCACCATGAACAGCTTTTCATCATGGTTCTGCAAGTCCTCCAGCAGCTTTTCCGCCTCCTTACCGAAGGTCACGAGGTCGGGCGGAAGAATGTCCATATCGAAGCCGGAACGCACGGCCCGCTTCTGCTCGTCGATCTTGGCCTTATCCAGGTCACTCAGCTTCCGCTTAACCGCTTTCAGCGCCGCGCTCTGATCCAGCGCCTTGGCGTGGATGCTGACGATCTGGCAGGCGTCGGTATCCAGCAGCGCATTCAGAAGGGTATCGTGAATTTTGGTGGCACGGATCTGCAAGAAGGAGACCGCGCCCACGGACGGGCCTGCCCGGAAATACCGGCCCTCCCGGAACAGGAAGGAGCTGGGCGCGATATAGTCCTTGCTGCTCAGGCCGGTACCGTTGAGGGATTCCCAATTAAAGCGGAACTGCTGCGTCTGCTCCAGATGCAGGCAGCGGTGCAGCAGTACCAGCCGTTCATAGCCATCCATTCCGTGGGCCTGACAGCCGATGCTCTTAAAGCGCAGCAGAACGTCTGCCTCCACCTGGAAAAGGCGGGCCGCCGCTTTGCGGGCATCCTCCGCTTCCACGGTGAAGGTCATGCACAGGCGGCGCTCTGTTTTGCACTGACTTGCCTTATCCATGAGCAGGTCGGAAAGCTCACGGCGGATGGGGTCAAAATCGTCGCCCTCGTCCCGCAGGCAGAGTATGCGGCGGTATTCCTCCAGATCGGGATAGAAGCACACGACCGACAGCTCCATGGCAACAGAGGGGCCAAAGTAGTTTACCAGCCTGCAATACAGCTCCAGGATCACGCCCTTTTCTTCGTCCGACACCTCAGTGTAGCTGCGATCCTCGAAAATCACGCTTTTGCTGTAAAGATGGCTGCCCAGACTGCATACGCCGTTCTGGTACATTTCCTCATACGGAATGGTCTGCTGGGCCGTGGCCGCGATCTTTCCATCCCGCTTTGCCCGCTTAACGGCTTTTGCCAACTGCTTTTTCTGTGCGCCGGTCAGCGGTGTGTCGGGCCGGATCACCAAATCGCTGTTCCAGCCCACGGCCTTTTTCTTTGCCGCCCTTGGCAGCATGGGAATTTGAAGCAAGCTGCGTCACCTCCTGAAGATATGTCTGCCGCTCCAGCGCGGCAAATCGGTTTTGTGTCTGATACGGACGCTCTCCCCGCGTGAATACACGGACGCGGAGATAATTCCGCAGAAGCTTTTCCGGCGGTTGTCCGTTTTTTTCATAGAGCGCCAGGAAGAAGAACGGGAGCGCCGTTACGATCAGCAGCATCAGGGCAATATCCGTGCCCAGGCTGCGGCGGGTCAGAAAGTAAATGGGTACGGCCACCAGCGCCGCCAGTGCGAAGAACAGCAGCTGACGGCGGGTCAGGCCGAACACCACCTTGCTCTTGACCTGGGTCAAGTCCTTTGTGATGGTCACATAGGCCATCTTGTCCACCTCGATTCATAGAATTTTTTCATAGCGGTATTTCATCTGCTCCGGCGATGTGGGCGGCTGCCGTCTGCGCTGGCCTGTCCAGTGTGTCCCACCGGCAAGACCGGCACAGTACCAGCCCGCCGCACGGATACTGGCCCCGGTCTCCGTGTCCAGCGTGTAGGTGATGATCTTCCGGTAGCCCATCGCCTTGGCGGCGCGGGCTGCGGCGGCATAGAGAAAGCTGCACACATTCCGCCCGCCCAGCGTACACAGCCGCGTGACCTCCAGCGTGAAGCCATCGTCCAGATACCGCCCCACCGGGCGGCCCGCGATGACCACGCCTGCAAGCTGGTCGCCGCTCATGCAGCCAATGGAGAATTTATGGCCCTGCACCCGGCCATGATGCCGGTGGTGCTGCGCCACGAAGTCATTTGCCTGCGCCAGCGTCATAGGAATCAATTCCAGCATGGCTGCCTCCTTAATGCGCATGGAGGATGCTCTTGGAGATGCTTCCGGTTTTCAGGAGCATGAAGCAGAGCATGGCTGTATAGGCCGCGCACGTCCATACCGCCTCATGCAGCCCGCTTCCGGATAGGGATAGGCTTTTTACCAAAATGGCATAGATCCCGGTAATGACCATAATGAGGAAGCCTTGCAGCCCCAGCGCGGTTAGGCCACGGACAAAGTTGGTGCCGATGTTGCCCCATTCCCGGTTGGCAAAGGTGGCAAAGGGCAGCGGCCCAACACTGGCATAAACGTAAATTTCCAGCATCCTGCCGTAGAGGATAATGGTGATGAGCGCACCCATAAGCGTCATGGCAAAGCTCAGCACCCACGTTTCCAGCATCAGGGCGAACAGTGCGCCGATACCCTTTGCTTCCAGCTCCGTGGTGATACTGGCCAGGGCAGAGGAAATGTCGATGCTGGCGTTGGCGTCAATGACACCGGCGCTTTGCTGCACCATGTTCTGCGCCACCTCAAAGATGGCGATGATGAAATCGAAGGTATGGTTGACGACGTAAGCCGCGACGCCTGCCTTGATGATCCACTTAAAGAAGATGAACGTCTCGAAATCGTGCATATTATTTCGGTCGATCACCATGTGTATCAGCTCATAGGACAGGATCGCGGCGATCGCAAGGCCCGCGATGGGGACGACCACAGACTGTGACAGACTGCGCACCATAGCGAAGACGCCGGAGTTCCATTGCTCCGGCGTCTTGCCCACTTCCCCGGCAATGGCCGCGACCTTGGTATTCACATCGGCAAACATATCCTCCAGATTCCCGGTAATTGCCTCAATGAGGAAATCCTTGATCCATTGGGTGATTGCTTCGATGATAATATCCATAGGCCATTACCACCGATGCCTCAGCCCAGGAGATTTGCCAGCAGGGGGATGACCTTCAGGCCCAGCAGGATCACACCGCCGCCTGCCATGAGCTGTTTTATCCCCAATTAGGTGTAAAACTCTGCTCGATGGCGGGCGGCGGCGTACAAAAAATCTATATGGTGTTTTTAAGAGAACCGTCCCGGCGGGACAGGTCAGGCAGTGACCTGTTCCACCTCCGGGATGGGTTTGAGATTAAAATGAATTTCGATAGAAATGTGTCTTGTTTTAT
>OIXH01000268.1_pt1 | contig 66431 bp, 64 predicted proteins | sample 1587741 | NCBI WGS metagenome assembly OIXH01 (sample SAMEA3888916, study PRJEB22519) | human gut metagenome | biome: human gut; feature: human-associated habitat; material: faeces | place: Denmark | collected 2011 | reverse complement strand
CATGCCAAGCGAAATAATTAATAAGCTCACAGAAGCCGAAAATCAGTCAGAAGAAAGAGAAAAATCGGCTCATGCTGAAGCAGAAGCTATAATAAAAAATGCAGAGCTGCGCGCTGAGGAGATTATAAAAGAAGCAGAGCTTGAATGTGAAAATATACTTTCATCTTCCGAGATTAAAGCCCGCGACTGCGCTGAAAGCCTTAAAACAGAGCGTGCCGGCAGAATAAAACAGGAGATTGAAGAATTAAGAAGGTCTGCCGAAAGTAATTCGGGGCAAGTCCTGAATGAAATTTTAAAAGCTCTGGCGTAAGAGTGGTTTAGCTCAGAAATTATTAATGCTGAAAGAAAGGAAGTGCAAGTATGTCAAAGCTGCCAATGAAGCGTATTGAAGTGTTTGGGCTTAAGTCGCACAGGAAATCGATTCTTGAAGCGCTGCAACGCTTTGGTGTCGTTGAACCCGTCAGTACGGATTTGTCAGAAAAAGGTTTTTCCAAGATGGACACGGCTTCGTCTGCTGCTGCCTTTGTTAAGGCCGAAAACGTATTAAGCGAGGCGCTTGACACATTACAAAAATACTCGCCGGAAAATGTTCCTATACTCTCAATGTTCAGCGGTAAAAATATGATGACTGTGAAGCAGTATTACGAGACTATAGAAAATTCAGACAGAGCATTATATATAGCGCGTGAAATAATCACACTTGATAAAAACAACGCAGAGCTTATTGCTGATATAGCCAAGCTTGAAAATGAAATATTGTCACTTAAGCCGTGGCAAAATTTAGATATACCGCTGAATTTTAAGGGAACCAAGAAAACGGTAGTTCATATCGGAACAATACCTGATAAGTTTGAGCTTTCGGAGCTTTTAGAAAAATATAATTCATTGCTTTTGGAAAATGGATGTATAGATAATCCCATGATGGCTGCTGAGTTTAAAATTTTACATTCAGAACCGGGAATAACCTATCTGGCTGTGTTTTCTATGCGTGAAACAAGGACTGAGGTGGAATCTGTCTTACGTAATATGGGCTTTTCGCGTCCGTCGTATGTTTCGTCCAAACTTCCGCGTGACGAAATTTTGGTTCTGAATAACAGAATTTCACAAAATCGTGAGGTAATCGGGGACAATACCAAAAGAATAGAAGTTCAGTCAAAGCGCCGGGATTTGTTGAAGTTTATGATTGATTATTATTCTATGAGAGCTGAAAAATATAGAGTTCTCGGCGACTTAAATCAGCGCAGCAAGTTCTTTGTATTAGAGGGCTATATCCCCGAAAAATACACTGAAAAGATCTTTGATGAGCTTATACGAAAATATAATGCTGCTGTTGAAATATATGATATTTCTGATGATGAGCAGCCGCCTGTACTTTTGAAAAACAATCCGTTTTCCGAGCCGGTTGAAACAGTGCTTGAAACATACAGCATGCCGAATAAATTTGAAATTGACCCGACGTTTATTATGTCGTTGTTTTATTATTTTCTGTTCGGACTCATGCTGTCTGACGCCGGATATGGGCTTATAATGATAATTGTCTGCGGATTTTGCGTTATTAAATATCCGAACATGAATCCGGGGCTTAAAAAGTCACTCAAGATGTTTTTTTACTGCGGTATATCGACGTTTTTCTGGGGCGTTATGTTCGGCGGATATTTTGGTGATGCAATTCAGGTAATATCGTCTACATTTTTCGGAAAAACGATTGGAATTCCGCCTCTATGGTTTGAACCGATAAAAGATCCTATGAGAATGTTAATGTTCTCGTTCGCGGTCGGCATAGTTCATATATTTGCGGGACTTGGCATAAAGTTCTATCAATCGGTAAAGCTTGGCGATATTAAAGGCGCAATATATGACGTTGTATTTTGGTACCTGCTTGTTGGCGGCGCGGTTGTGTATTTAATGAGCACACAGATGTTTGTTGATATGGCGGGGTTAAAATTCAAGTTATCGGCCGGAGTTGGAAATGCAGCTGCAATATGCGCCGTCATAGGCGCGGTTGGTATAGTGCTGTTCGGAGGACGGTCTTCGCGTAATCCGGCAAAACGATTTGCCAAGGGACTTTATGAGCTGTACGGAATTACCGGCTATTTAAGCGACATACTTTCATATTCCAGACTTCTGGCGCTCGGTCTTGCGACCGGGGTTATTGCACAGGTCTTTAACCAAATGGGCAGTATGTTTGGCAGCGGAATTGTCGGTATGATATTGTTTTTTATAGTGTTTATAATAGGTCATACGCTTAACATGGGCATAAACCTTTTGGGGGCTTATGTTCACACCAACAGACTACAGTTTGTTGAATTCTTCGGTAAGTTTTATGAAGGCGGAGGCGAAAAATTTAAGCCGTTTTCTGCTAATACAAAATATTTTAAGTTTAAGGAGGAATAGTTTTATGGAAAGTTTAGGTATTGTTTTTGCACTTGCCGGTGCGGCTCTTGCAGCATTAATGGCAGGTATCGGTTCTGCAATAGGCGTAGGTATGTCCGGAGAAGCAGCTGCCGGAGTTGTTACTGAGGATCCAAATAAGTTTGGTAAGGTGCTTATCCTTCAGCTTCTGCCCGGTACGCAGGGAATATACGGTTTGCTTATTGCGTTTATCACTTTAACGCAGATTGGTATACTCGGCGGAAGTGCAGACATATCTTTGGCTAAAGGCCTTTTGTATTTTGCGGCATGTATGCCTATGGCTTTTGTTGGTCTCTGGTCAGCAATCCGTCAGGCAAGAGCTGCGGTTTCAGGTATACAGCTTGTTGCGAAGCGTCCTGATCAGATGGGAAAATCTATGATTTTTGCCGCAATGGTAGAGACATATGCAATCCTTGCATTGCTTATATCTATCCTTTCGATTAACGGTATAGGCGGACTTCATATTTAAGGAGAGGATAACATGACTACGACTGTTGGAGGACTTGACACAATCCTGAGCTGTATTAACAGCGAATCCGAAAAAAATGTTAGCCGTATTTTATTAGAAGCAAAATCTAAAGCGGAGACTATTATCAAATCCGCCGAAAAAACTGCGGCAAGTATGAAGAATGAGGCTGTTAATAAAGCGGATGTGTTGTTCAGTGAAACCGTTGAGCACCAAAAGAATGCTTTGAAGCACGATGAAAATCAGAAAATCCTTGCTGAAAAGCAGAAAATTTTGAACATGTCAATTACTGATGGAATTAATAAAATAAAAAAGTTTGATGACAAAAAATATTTTGAATTAATGAAATCATTAATTGCTAAATATGCAGCAGATACGAAAAGTGATGGAACACTTTATATGAATGAGCATGATATAAAGCGCATGACTGCTGATTTTGAGAATATGCTTAAAAATAGCTATCCCAATATAACAATTGATTCAGACAATACGATTGATGCCGGTTTTAAGATTAAGTACGGCGGTATAGAGGATAATTGTACAATAGATGCGGTTGTTGAAGCAGAACTCGATAATATTAAGACAAATGTAAGCAAAATCCTGTTCGTTTAACTTTATGCCTGTCAGCCGGTCGTCTGCTTAATTTGACACATGTAAATGAAACGGAGGAATAGTAATGGCTGAATTATATACTTATGCAGTATCACGAATTCATGCAAGAGAAAGTGATTTACTTTCAAAGAATGATATTGAACAATTGATTACATGTCCGGATTTTGATGCTGCGATTAAGTATTTAACCGAGCGTGGCTATGGAAATGACCGCATATATTCTGACTTCGATGAGCTGAGAGAGGACGAAACAGAAAAAATGTGGAATTTGATACACGAGCTTGTTCCTGATACAAAACCGTTTGAGACAATTTTTCGCCCTATAGATTATCATAATCTGAAGGCCGCTGTTAAAATGGTTTTTACCTCTGAAACCACAACAGATTATTTCCGCAGCGGAGGTACAGTCGAACCGGAGGTCATACTTGAAGCTGTGAAACATAAATCTTTCACCGAGCTTCCGGAGTTTTTAAGGGAACCTGCCGAAATTGCGGTAAATAAATTTGCTAAGACAACCGATGGGCAAGAAAGCGATATTTATATTGATAAGGCGTGTCTTGAAAGAATGATTCGGGACGGAGCCGATTCAAAGGTTGATATAATTCGGGATTATACCGAGCTGTATGTCGCTTTATGCAACATCAAAATTGCAGTCAGAGGCGCGAAAATGATGAAGCACAAGCAATTTTTTGATGACGCACTGGTAAATTGCAGAAGCATTGATATTGATTCTCTTGGAAGTGTTGCGGCTAAAGGAGTAGATGAGATTTATAAATACCTTGAACATTCGGATTATCATGAAGCAGTAGAGAAACTCAAGATTTCGATGTCTGAATTTGAAAAGTGGTCGGATAATCTTATTATAAACCTTATTAAAAATCAAAAGTCAAATCCGTTTACAATACAGCCTTTATTCGCTTATATATTGGCAAAGCAAAACGAACTGAAGGCTGTGCAAATCGTGCTTGCAGGCAAGAAAAACGAGCTTGATAACGAGTTTATACGTGAAAGGATTCGTGATTTATATGTATAATATTGCCGTTATGGGTGATAAAGACAGTATTGCAGGTTTTGGCGCTCTTGGGTTTAATACGTATTTTACAGATGATGAACAGTCGGCGAAAACTGTTTTTAAACAGCTGGCTGACGCCGCAACTGCTGTGATTTATATTACAGAAAAAACCGCTTCAATGATAAGCGAAGATATAGCAAAGTATGATGAAAGCCCTATACCTGCAGTAATACTTATTCCGGGCATTTCCGGAAATACAGGGGCAGGTATGAGAGAGTTAAAAAATTCGGTTGAAAAAGCCGTAGGTTCAGATATTATATTTAATGATTAATTATAAATTCAGTTATAATTTGATTAGGAAGTGATGTTTATGCAGAGCGGTACTATTAAAAAAGTTGCCGGTCCTTTGGTTATTGCAGAGGGAATGAAAGAATGTAATATGTTTGACGTTGTTCGCGTAGGCGAAGAACACCTGATTGGTGAAATTATTGAGATGCACGGCGACAGAGCGTCCGTTCAGGTATATGAAGAAACATCAGGTCTCGGCCCGGGAACACCTGTGGTTACTACCGGCATGCCGCTCAGTGTTGAGCTTGGCCCCGGTCTTATCGGCAGTATATTTGACGGTATCCAAAGACCTCTTGATGATATTATGAAATTAGCCGGAAATAACCTCAAAAGAGGCGTTGAAGTTCCGTCTCTTAAGCGTGATAAGAAATGGAAATTTGAAGCGTCAGCCAAGACAGGAGATAAGGTAACCGGCGGAGATGTCATCGGCACCGTTAAAGAAACCGATGTTGTAACTCAAAAGATAATGGTTGCGCCCGGCATAAGCGGCACTATAACAAAAATAAACAGCGGAAACTATCATGTTGATGAAGTAGTTGCAGTTATAAAAAGCGATGACGGTACTGAAATAAGTGTTTCGCTCATGCAAAAGTGGCCGGTTCGCCGAGGCAGACCATATAAGAAAAAACTATCGCCCGATATGCCGCTCGTGACAGGTCAGAGAGTTATTGATACTCTGTTTCCGATAGCGAAAGGCGGAGTTGCATCGGTTCCCGGTCCGTTCGGCAGCGGAAAAACTGTTGTACAGCACCAGCTTGCTAAGTGGGCTGATGCTGATATTGTGGTATATATAGGCTGTGGTGAGCGTGGAAATGAGATGACGGATGTTCTCAATGAATTTCCTGAGCTTATCGATCCCAAAACCGGGAAATCCCTGATGGAGAGAACTGTTTTAATAGCAAATACTTCTGATATGCCGGTTGCTGCACGTGAAGCGTCAATATATACAGGTATAACTATAGCTGAGTATTTTCGCGATATGGGATATTCGGTGGCTCTTATGGCTGACTCCACCTCAAGATGGGCTGAAGCGCTTCGTGAAATGTCCGGCAGACTTGAGGAAATGCCGGGAGAGGAAGGCTATCCTGCGTATCTTGGCAGCCGTCTTGCTCAGTTTTATGAAAGAGCAGGCAGGATTATCACACTCGGAAACGAGGATAAAGAAGGTGCGCTTTCGGTTATCGGCGCTGTATCACCTCCCGGCGGAGATATTTCCGAACCGGTATCTCAGGCAACCTTGCGTATTGTAAAGGTATTCTGGGGTCTTGATGCCAATCTTGCCTATAAACGCCACTTTCCAGCAATCAACTGGCTGACAAGTTATTCGCTTTACACAGATACGATGGAGAAATGGTTCAATGAAAACGTAGACAATGAGTGGATGAATTTAAGAGGCAGACTGATGAAGCTTCTTCAGGAGGAAGCCGAGCTTGATGAGATTGTTAAAATGGTCGGAATGGACGCACTCTCACCGGCCGACAGAATTAAGCTCGAGGCTGCACGTTCGGTACGTGAAGACTTTTTGCATCAGAATGCCTTTCATGAAATTGACACGTATACGCCGCTTGAGAAGCAGTTCTTAATGATGAAGCTTTTGATGGAATTCTATGACAGCAGCATTGAAGCTCTTGACCGAGGCTGCGGTGCAGATGATTTGCTTGCACTATCTGTTCGCGAACAGATTGGCAGGTTTAAATATTATAACGGCAATGATTTACACTCAGAATATTCAAAGATTTCTGAAAGATTAAATACTGAAATTTCAGAAATTATTTCAAGCAAGAGGGAGGAGGAATAATATGCCAAAGGAATACAGAACCATTGAAGAAGTAGCCGGACCGCTGATGCTTGTCAGAGGCGTTGAGGGTGTAAACTACAATGACCTTGGTGAGATTATTCTGTCTAATGGTGAAAAGCGCCGCTGCAAAGTTCTTGAGATTGACGGAAGCAATGCAATGGTACAGCTGTTTGAGCCGTCCACTGGTATTAATCTTTCAACGAGTAAAGTCAGATTTCTCGGACGAAGCATGGAGCTTGGCGTTTCGTCTGATATGCTTGGCAGAGTCTTTGATGGTTTAGGCAGGCCAATCGATGACGGCCCTGATATTTTGCCGGATAAACGAATTGATATTAACGGACTTCCTATGAATCCCGCAGCAAGAAGCTATCCCGAAGAATTTATTCAGACAGGAATTTCTGCTATTGACGGACTTAACACACTTGTACGCGGTCAAAAGCTGCCTATTTTCTCCGCAAGCGGACTTCCTCATGCACAGCTTGCCGCGCAAATCGCACGACAGGCGAAAGTAAGAGGAACTGATGAAAAATTTGCGGTTGTATTTGCGGCAATGGGTATCACTTTTGAAGAGTCGAACTTTTTTGTTGAGAGTTTCCGTGAGACCGGTGCGATAGACAGAACCGTAATGTTTGTAAATCTTGCAAACGACCCTGCCGTTGAGCGTATCGCGACGCCGAGAATGGCGCTTACCGCCGCTGAATACCTTGCTTTTGAAAAGGATATGCACGTGCTTGTAATATTGACTGATATTACAAACTATGCGGACGCTCTGCGTGAGGTAAGTGCCGCCCGCAAAGAGGTTCCCGGCCGCCGTGGTTATCCGGGATATATGTATACCGACTTAGCGACACTGTACGAAAGAGCCGGCCGTCAAAGAGGCAAAAAGGGTTCAATAACCATGATACCTATCTTAACTATGCCTGAAGACGACAAAACGCATCCTATTCCTGACTTGACAGGATATATTACTGAAGGCCAGATTATTCTGTCACGCGAGCTTTACAGAAAAAATGTTATGCCGCCTATTGATGTGCTGCCTTCTCTTTCACGTCTTAAGGATAAGGGTATTGGCGAAAACAAGACAAGAGCTGACCATGCAGATACTATGAATCAGCTTTTTGCGGCATATGCAAGGGGAAAAGAGGCTAAAGAGCTGATGGTCATCTTAGGAGAGGCTGCGCTCACGGAGATTGATAAAAAGTATGCCAAATTTGCCGATGAGTTTGAAAACCGGTATGTTTCTCAGGGCTATCAGACTAATCGTGAAATAGAAGAGACTTTATCTATTGGCTGGGATTTGCTGTCAATTCTGCCGAGAAGTGAGCTGAAAAGAATTAAAGATGAATATCTTGACGAATACTATCACTCAATAGACGATAAATAAGATTAATAGTAAAAAGGGGGCTTTTTTATGGCGATGTCACAGGTCAATCCAACTCGTATGGAACTCACCAGGTTAAAGAAAAAGCTGATGACCGCAGTAAGAGGTCATAAACTGTTAAAAGATAAGCGAGATGAGCTTATGCGTCAGTTTCTTGATTTGATACGCACCAACAAAGAGCTGCGCGAAAAGGTTGAAAACGGAATAAAAGAGGCCAACGAAAAGTTTGTTTTGGCAGCGGCGGTTATGGATGAACCTGCTTTAAAAACCGCCCTGCTTGCCCCGAAACAATCAGTGAGTGTTGGTGTTTCAACTAAAAATATTATGAGTGTTGACATACCTGTTTTTAACTATACAACCAAAACGCCGAACAAATATGATATATTCTCATATGGTTTGGCATTTACCTCCGGAGATCTTGATGACGCTGTTGAGTCGTTAAACGAAATAATGCCCGATATGTTAAAGCTTGCTGAATGTGAAAAGTCATGCCGGCTTTTGGCAACAGAAATTGAGAGGACAAGACGCCGCGTTAATGCGCTTGAGCATGTAATGATACCAGAGTATCAGCGGCAAATCAAGTATATTACTATGAAGCTTGATGAAAATGAGCGTTCGACTCAGATTCGGCTTATGAAGGTTAAAGATATGATGCTGAAACAGGTTATAGAGGAGAAAAGAAAGGCTGATTATGCTGAGTAGTTTGATATAAAAAGCGAGGGAATGAAAATGTCTGAATATACGGAGTTCCAGAAGAAATACGGATTTGAACATGATATAAGATATTTAAATTTGCTTCATATGCGATATGGCTCAATTCGAAAAGCTTCTGAAGAAATAATTAACTTAAATGCAATCCTTAATCTGCCCAAGGGTACTGAACACTTTATGAGTGATTTACACGGTGAATATGAGTCTTTCACCCATATTTTAAAAAATGCCTCGGGCGTCATAAAGTCAAAGATTGACATGGTATTTGAGAATACTTTGCCGGACTCGGAGAGGAAGTCGCTTGCAACGCTTATATACTATCCTGAAGAAAAGCTGGATATAATAAAACAAACAGTAGAAGATTTAGACGAATGGTATACCTTAACACTTCACAGACTTATTGAGGTTTGCAAGGTCAGTGCCTCTAAATATACTCGTTCTGTTGTTCGAAAGGCTCTTCCAGAGGGCTTTGATTATATTATAGATGAGCTTCTTCATTCGCAGGATTATGAGATGGACAAAAATGAATATTATAAGCAAATTATTGCAACTATAATAAAAATCGGCCGTGCCGACGCCTTTATAATTGCAATGTCCAATTTGATACAGAGGCTTGCAATAGCACGTCTTCATATTATTGGCGATATTTATGACAGAGGTCCGGGAGCGGCAATAATAATGGACACATTGATGAAATATCACAGTGTTGATATTCAGTGGGGAAACCATGACATTGAGTGGATGGGGGCATATTGCGGCAGTTTTGCCTGCATAGCAAACGTAATACGCCTAAGCTCAAGATATGATAACATGAATACCATAGAAGGTCAGTATGGTATAAGCATCAGACCGCTTGCTATTTTTGCACATCAGGCGTATGAAAATGACCCGTGCGAAATATTTATTCCCCGTCATATAGATATGACGAAGTACAGTAAGCACGACGAAAAGCTTATTTCAAAAATACATAAGGCAATTACTGTAATTCAGTTCAAAGTTGAGGGTCAGGTTATAAAACGCCATCCGGAATACAACATGGAGGATCGGCTGCTGCTTGATAAAATCGACTATGACCGCGGTGTTATAACAATCGACGGTAAAGAATACGAATTACGCGATAAAAACTTTCCGACAATCGACCCCTCTGACCCATACAAACTTACTGCTGAAGAGCAGGAGGTTATGGAAAGACTGAGAACCGCGTTTATGTCAAGTGAACGGCTTAAAACCCACATGAATTTTTTGTGCGAAAGAGGCGGAATATACAACAAATACAATTCAAACCTTATGTTTCATGGTTGTATACCGATGAACGAAGACGGTGAGTTTGCCTCGGTCGAATTGTTTGGCAAAAAGCTCAAAGGCAAAAAGCTTCTTGATGATATTGACCGCAGAGTTCGTCAGGGAATAAAAACCAAAAACGGAACTCAGGAGCATAAAGCGGCTGAGGATTTGATGTGGTATTTATGGTGCGGTCCAAATTCGCCGCTGTTCGGAAAAGATAAAATTACTACGTTTGAACAGTATTTTATTGATGACCCGAAATTACATATTGAAGTTAAGAATCCGTATTATAAAAATGTGGAGAAACGTGATATTTGTATCAAAATTCTTAAGGAATTCGGACTTAAACCGGCAATGTCACATATTATAAACGGTCATGTACCCGTAGAGATAAAGAAAGGTCAAAGTCCAATAAAGGCCGGAGGCAAACTGTTTGTTATCGACGGCGGACTTTCGAAGGGGTATCAGCCTAAAACCGGAATTGCCGGTTATACATTATTGTTCAACTCGCACGGGTTGATTCTCGCATCGCATGAGCCGTTTGAGTCTAAGGAAAAAGCAGTACGGGAAGAGCTTGACATTCACTCTAAAACCGTTGTTCTTGAAAAAGCCGGAAAACGGAAAATGGTATATGATACCGATCAGGGACAGTTGATTAAAGAACAGATTAGAGACCTGGAAGCGCTCCTCTGTGCATATCGGGAAGGAATAATTAAGCAGGCGAATTAAGCACAAAAACAGACTGCGGTATAAAATTCCGCAGTCTGTTTAACTTATTATATGTTACTATCTTGAAATATTACTTTTCTCGGCAGTTGTCATATCAAGTCTGAACATGACATCGATATCGCTGTACGATTCGTTTTGTTTTTCATAGAAATACAATATGTCGCCGAACTTCAGAAAATTGTATGCGTACAGACTGTTTTCTTCGAGAGAAATAACTTTTGTTTCATCATTACCGTTTAACTCCGAAGAATAAATTGAAGAATCCGCCTGATAGTACAAACGGTTATCAATTACGTCAAACTGACCGTTTAGGCATTCAAATGAATATGCGTCAATATTTCCCCTGCCGTCTTTCGGTGAGCGATAGATTTTATAGCTGTGGCTGATATCGTCATATGCCGAGAAAAACACATATTTCTTATCAATGACGATATTGTCAGACTTTGATTTAAAATTGAGTATTTCTGTGCCGTTTTCTCCGTTTAAAGTCATTCTGTACAAAACAGTTCCGGTGCTTGCATCATTTGCGGCATAGTATATATATTCATTATCATATCCGTATATATAATACTCTCCGTCAGCTATCTTCTCATAAATCATATCATCATCGGATTTGGTTAAATCAACTCTGAATATACCAGCATTTTCATCATTGCTATCAACGCCGTAATATGCGGAATACAGATAATTTCCGACCACAGCGGGAGAACCGAGCGGTGAAACAAATTCGGTTATTGATTTATCATCATTACCGTCTAAGTCACACACTCTGAGTTCAGGTGCAAATTCTTCATTGCCAACGGTTATATAATAGACATTACCGTCAATTACAGCAAAGCGTTCAGATTCAACAGGCAGCGTTTTGGCGTCAATCACGTCAGCGTGTTCGGAAACAGTCTCTGTAACGTATAAAACATTATCGAATTCAAAAATATGAGCAAGCGGTATAATTCCTTCATCAGATTCCTGCCCGCTGTTTTCCTGATCCTCGCTATTCTGAGTTTCAGTATTCTCAGTTGATACCTGACCTATGTCATCGCTGCTTTTGTTATTTGAATTATACTGATAAATTCCGAGCAATCCGACACCAATTACCAGAACAATACTAAGTGCAATAATTATTTTATATGAATTCTTCATAAAATCATCCTATTCTTAAAAGTAATATTTTTATGAACTTTAATTTTTCTTTTTAAATATCCAGAGCTTGCTGAATATGTAGTTGAGAACAACAATCACAAATTGAGCGATTATGTTCATAATCATGTCATTTAAGTTAAATATGTTAACGGTAATCGCCATAAATATAACTTCAAACACCAATGTTGAAAGTCGCGCAAGGAAGAAGTTAATCATTTCAACAAGAACAGGCTTAAAGCCTGTAACCTTGCTCTTAAAAACAAATTTCCTGTTTGTGAAATAAGCAAACAAAATTGCGATTATATTCTTAAATACAACGCAGGACATGTTTATAATCACATTATTCTGAATAGTCAATGAGTCGCCAAAGCCAAAGCTGTGACTTATGAACTCAAACAAGACGCGCAGAAGCCAAAAAAGACCAACCGAAACAATAGTTGTAAGAACTCCAAACACAAGATACAAAATTATTTCTTTATACTTTTCTTTATTTTTTTTATACAGCTCTATAATTTTTTCCATTACTTATCACCAAACTTATTGATATTTTTTTAATCATAATATAATAATTTAGTTTTGTCAACGATTTGACAGTAATTTTAATCAATCTTTAAAAAACAAACGATGTTATTCTTGATAAAATTATAGTATTGCTAAATGAAATATGATGTGTTATAATACATAGACGTACTTAAAATAATTTTAGTATGCTGATACCGAAACTATTATTGGAGGTAATGCTATGCTATGCTGTAGATGTAATAAAAATTTAGCTGTTGTATATATTTCAAAACTTGAACCCGACGGTAGTCAAAAGAACGAAGGATATTGTTTATCATGTGCAAGAGAGTTAAACCTTGCTCCTGTCGATTCAATTCTTGAAAAAATGGGAATAGAGCCCGAGGAAATGGACAGACTTAACAGAGAGATGAAAGGTATGCTCGACGAAATGGGCGATGACTTTGATTTAGGTGAGAGCATAAACATGCTCCGTTCTGAGTTGGGCGATGTAAACGATATGCTGTTTGACGGCGACATTTCAGAAGCTGAGGAATACGAAGAAGATGAGCCGGCAGACGACACCGGTACTTCATCTGTTATGCCGTCAGGCGATTCGGATTCCGATGTTATTAAAGAGGAAAATATGAGCAGAAGCAGACAGAGAAATCCGTTTGAATTTATGAACCGGTTTATGAATAACGATAATGATGAAGCGGCAAAAGCCGGCCCAAGACGTACAAAAGAGAATAAGAAACGCCAAAAGAAGAAAATGCTTGACACGTACGGAATTAACTTAACTACAAAAGCTCGCAACGGGGAAATTGATGCAGTTATTGGTAGAGATAAAGAGATAGAGCGTACAATACAGATACTTAACAGACGCACAAAAAACAATCCCTGCCTGATAGGTGAGCCGGGTGTCGGCAAGACTGCTATAGCCGAAGGCCTTGCTTTAAAAATAATAAACGGCGAAGTCCCAAGCAAGCTTATGAAATACGAAATATACCTTCTTGATATGACTTCGGTTATTGCCGGAACGCAGTTCCGCGGGCAATTTGAGTCAAGGCTCAGAAACATAATTGAAGAGGTCAAAAAAGCCGGGAATATTATCCTCGTCATTGACGAAATTCATACCATCGCTTCAGCAGGCGATGCAGAAGGCGGCATGAATGCCGGAAATATATTAAAACCTGCGCTTTCCAAAGGTGAAATTCAGGTTATCGGCGCTACAACGATTGATGAATACAGAAAGTATATTGAGAAGGATTCGGCTCTTGAACGCAGATTTCAAACGGTAATGGTTGATGAACCTACTGTTGAAGAGACCATCGAAATACTTAAAGGCATCAAGTCGTATTATGAGGATTATCACAAGGTTAAGATAACAGATGATATCATAAGAACCGCCTCAGTTCTTGCTGAGCGCTATATTCAGGACAGGTTTTTACCCGATAAGGCGATAGACGTTATTGATGAAGCTGCGTCAAAAGTTAATCTGGAAAATAAAGAATTAATAGAGCTTGCCAATATCGAGCAGGAGCTTGAAAAAATCCGCGCTGAAAAAGAAGAAGCTGCTTCATCTGATGATTATCAGAAAGCAGCCGACCTTAAAGTTCAGGAAATCAAGCTGACATCTCAGCTTGATGAGTTAAAAAAATCAAGCATTAAGTATTTAGAGGCCGATGATGTTGCGGCTGTTATAGAAAACTGGACAAAAATCCCGGTTAAACATATATCGGAATACGAAAGCGAAAGATTAGTCGATTTGGAAGAACGCCTGCACAAGGGTGTAATAGGTCAGAATGAGGCAGTTGACGCTGCTTCGGCAGCAATCCGCAGAAAGCGTGCCGGCATAAGCTTAAAGCGCAGACCTGTATCACTTATTTTTGTCGGCCCGACAGGCGTTGGTAAGACCGAACTTGCAAAGCAAATTGCACGTGAAGTCTTTGACGGCGAGGATGCATTAATCAGGCTTGATATGTCTGAGTATATGGAAAAGCATTCGGTTTCAAAGCTTATTGGTTCACCTCCGGGATATGTCGGTTATGATGAAGCCGGACAGCTTACTGAAAAGATACGCAGAAAGCCGTATAGTGTTATATTGCTTGACGAAATCGAAAAAGCACATCAGGATGTATTCAATATGCTTCTTCAAATCCTCGATGACGGACGTATTACTGACAGTCATGGCAGAGTTGTCTCGTTTGAAAACACTATTATTATCATGACGTCAAATGCCGGAAGCGATAAAAAATCCAATGTTGTAGGCTTTAACGAAGAAGATGAAGCCTCGGCGATTAAAATTGACAGAGCTTTAAAAGAATTATTCAGACCGGAATTCTTGAACAGAGTTGATGAAACCGTGATTTTCAAAGAACTTAAGAAAGACGAGCTTATTCAAATTGTTGATCTTATGCTTAATGATTTAAACGACGGACTTAGAGAAAAGGAAATCACTATGGAAGTCACCCGGGAAGCAAAGGAATATGTTCTTGAAAACTCGTATAACAAAGCCTACGGAGCAAGACCAATGCGCCGTTACATCGAAAAGCAAATCGAAGATAAACTTGCACAGATGATAATTAAGAATGAAATCAGGCATGGTGATAAAGTAAAAGTCGGCGTAAAAGAAAATAATATTTTTGTTGAAATAATTTAGTACAAAGGACTGTCTTAAACGGCAGTCCTTTAATTTAGGTGTTCCAACTGTAAAAAATTTCTGTAAAAGGCTTGAACTTTATCTGATTTTATTATATAATAATTTGAAATGTATAATTTAGTTTATAATAAAACTTACATATAAAGGAGCAAGTTATGAATATTTATAAGTTATCCGAGTTGACGCCTGAAAAGAGAGAGTTTATCATGAAGCGCGCTGAGACCGACATTTCCGAGCAGATGAAGATTGCCCGCGAGGTATCTGATGATATCAGAAAACGCGGCGATGAAGCAGTACTTGAATACACTGCAAAGTTTGACCATGTAACTCTGACAGCAGACCAAATGAAGGTTAAACCTGAAGAAATCGAAGCAGGATATAACAACCTTGATTCAGAAACGCGCGAAGCTATTGAATATGCGGTTAAGAATATACGAAACTTCCACTCAAAACAGATGCCTGAAGAGATGTGGTTTACCGAAGTTGACAAGGGATTGCTTGTTGGTGAAAAGACCACGCCTATCGTTGATGTTTGTCTTTATGTTCCGCGCGGCAAAGGCAGCTTTCCGTCGGTATTGTGTATGCTTGCAACACCTGCTGTTGTTGCCGGAGTTAAAAAGATAGTTGTTGTAACTCCTCCGAATGAGCAGGGTAATGTTGATGATGCAATTCTTGCCGCCGCTAAGATAATCGGTGTTTCGGAAATCTATAAAGTCGGCGGTATTCAGGCGGTTGCCTCTGTTGCTTACGGAACAGAAACTATTCCGAAGTGCCACAAAATAATAGGCCCCGGAAATACATATGCAACTGCTGCAAAGCGTGTATTGGCAAACTATATTGATTCAGGTCTGCCTGCCGGTCCGAGCGAATGTATTATCCTCGCTGATGAAAATGCAGATCCCGAAAAGGTTGCTCTTGACTGGATGATTGAGGCTGAACACGGTCCAGACTCAGCGGCGCTTTTGGTTACAAACAGCGAAGACCTTGTAAATAAAGCCGCAAAAATCGTCGAAAGACAGCTCGAAAAAATTTCAGATAAGCGCCGTGAATTTGTTACAACAAACTTTAACACCTACGGCGGCGCGATTATCACAAACAGCCTCCAGGAAAGCATTGACTTTGTGAACGACTATGCTCCGGAGCACATGGAGGTCATGACAGATGAGCCGTTCACGGTTTTGCCTAAGATAAAGAACGCCGGTGAAATTCTTTTGGGCGAATACACTCCGGTTACACTTTGTAACTTTGTTCTCGGTCCTAATGCAATACTTCCGACCGGACAGTTTGCAAAAACATATTCAAGTGTATCGGTAATGGATTTTCTTAAGCGTTCATCTGTGGGCTATGCAAGCAAAGCCGGTTTTGAAATGGTGAGAGAATATGCTTATCGTTTTGCAAAGGTTGAAGGCTTTGACACGCACGGTCTTGCTGTTAAAGAAAGAAAATAATATAAAATCTTTTTATTAGGGTGACATTTAATGAATAATAAAATAACCGTAAGACGAAAAACAAGCGAAACTGAAATAAAGGTCAGTATAAACAAAGGCGAGCTTGCGCCTGACTACAGAAAGAAAATACGCACACCGTTACCTTTTCTCAATCACATGATTGAACACATTGCATGGCGCGCTTCGCTCAACATTGATATTGAACTGAGCTTTGATGAGTTCGAGCTTTGTCACCTGGTGTGTGAAGATGTTGCTATGACGCTCGGAAAGGCTGTCGGTGAGTATGTAAGATTAAACACACCTTCAGGCTACGGCTTTGCAACAGGGATTATTGACGAAGCAGCAGCTGATGCAGTAATCTCTTTTGAGGACAGATCTTTGTTTGTGTTTGATACCTCTGTTAAGTACGCAGAAACTGTTGAAGGCATGCCGTCAGAAGAACTGCTCACATTTCTGGACGGATTTGCACAGGGAGCAAGATGTACTTTGCAGGTCAATTTACGGCGCGGCGAAAACGGACACCACATATGGGAAGCTGTTTACAGAGCTGTAGGAATCGCACTCGGACAAGCCTTAAGCGTTGATAAAACTCGCGAAGGTCTTACCTCAGGTGTTGCGGGAAAGGTTGTATATGAAATTTCAGCCGAGTAAGTTTGATAAAATAATATTTGATATGGACGGCGTTATAACCGGAGAATATATTTATTGGGATACAGCGGCGCTGACTGTATATGAGCTGCTGCTTAGCTACAAGCAGTTTGGTCGCTCGGAAATTGATAGAGAATGGTGCAGAGATAATTATAAAGAGCTTCACAGAATTATTTTTTCCGGCGATAAGACAATAAAGGCAGTCAAAAATCTTGGTGTCAATACAAACTGGGATTTGGCGTATATTGTTTTCTGTGTCTCACGATATATTGACCCGGAGCTTAACTCTCTTGATGAGTGGCACTTTGAATCTGTCAGAATGTTTATTGAAAACATTGAGGCAAAGTCACCTGAGGTATATGATCTGGTCGGCGGACTTGCAGCTGTTGCGACAGGTCATGACGCTGAATACTTTAAAAGGGGAAACAGCGAGGTATGGGACAGACTTCATGACTGCTTCCAGAAATGGTTCCACGGCGATGGCGAAATCAAAGGTCTCAACGAGCTTGAAGAACCAATACTAAGCATAGATAAGATTAAGCAAACTCTTGAATATCTTAAAGACTGCGGACTAAAGCTTGGCATAGGCACCGGCAGACCAAAAGATGAAATTATGTTCCCGATAAACGCATGGGGTCTTAGCGAGTATTTTGAACCGGACATGATTGTTACATATGACGAGGTTTTGGAGGCTGAAAAAGAGGTTCAGCCTGATAAGCCTCTCGCAAAGCCTGATCCGTTTGTATTTTTGAAGTCAGCTTTTGGCGGAACTTTGAGCAACAGCGATATCGTTCAAAATAAGTATGATAAGAACTTAGTAAAGCAAATTGCAGTCGTTGGTGACGCACCGAGTGATATAATGGCGGCGAAAGCTGCAAAAATGCCGTTTATCGGCGTTCTGACCGGAGTTGACAGAATATCCGCTGAAAAGTATTTTCTTAGCATGAATGCGGATTATATTTTTGATGATATTACCGGAATGATGAATAACTAAAAAAGTTTACAGGAGAAAGTGAAATGCCAATAAAGATTGAAACACCGCTCACTTTAGATAAAGTTAAAAGCTTAAAATGCGGCGACAGTGTACTTATATCAGGAGAGATTTACACAGCCAGAGACGCTGCGCACAAACGAATGATTGAGCAGCTCCAAAAAGGCGAAGCTCTTCCGTTTGAGATTAAAGATAAGATTATATATTATGCAGGCCCGACTCCGGCAAAGCCCGGACAAGTCATTGGTTCATGCGGTCCTACAACAAGCGGGAGAATGGACGCATACGCACCAACCCTTATACGTCTGGGACTTACTGGAATGATTGGCAAGGGCGAGCGCACAGACGATGTTGTTAATGCTATGACAGAGTGCGGAGCTATATACTTCGGAGCTATCGGCGGCGCCGGCGCTTTGATTGCAAAGAGCATTACATCTGCCGAGGTTATAGCGTATGACGACCTCGGAACAGAAGCGGTGAGACGTTTGACCGTAAAAGACTTTCCGGCAGTTGTAATTATTGATTCTGACGGGAATAACTTATACAAGCAAAGATAACAGTAAAATGCCCCGGAATTGTCCGGGGCATTTTTGAAATTAAGTCATATGCCGCAATCGAAGGACATATATTATTATAACAGCAAAACACTACGGAGTTGATAAATATGTCTTTTGATATTAAAACTATTTTACTGTATATAATATGTCTGCTTATACCGATAGCGCTTTTCAAGATATTTCATAAACCTTTAGCTTGGATAATACGCTTGATTATCAGCTGTGTTATAGGCGGACTGGCTTTGTTTGTACTGAACCTCATTTTAATAAAAACTGGATTTCATTTTCCAATTAACCCGTTTAATGCGCTGACTGTAGGCGTACTTGGCGTGCCGGGGATTATTGTCCTTGGGTTTATTATCAGCATTTTGTAATACTAATCTGTATTATCATATACTGACAGATGCTCGTACGAGATTGTGTTTAACATTTCATCTAAGGTACAGCACTGATTTATTTTATTGCGCAGCTTAGCGCCGCCGCTTATTCCTTTGAAATACCAAGCCATATGCTTGCGGCCTTCAAGTATACCTCGGTGCTCACCTTTGAATTCTACAAGCATTTTCAGATGTTTTTCAGCTACTGAGCAGCGTTCATGCAGTGAAGGCAAAGGAAGAACACGTCCGTTTTCTATATACTCAGTAATTTCTTTAAAAATCCACGGATTACCCTGTGCCGCTCTGCCAATCATGATACCGTCACAAGATGTATACTCAAGCATTTTCTTTGCAGAAGCTCCACTGTTTATATCACCGTTGCCGATAACGGGAATATTTACAGACTGTTTAACCTGTTTTATGATTTCAAGGTCAGCTTTTCCGGAATAAAACTGTTCTCTTGTACGTCCGTGAACAGTTACAGCATCAGCGCCGCTGCTTTCTGCCATTTTTGCAAACTCAATAGCATTGATTGTATTGCTGTCCCAGCCTGCTCTGAACTTTACGGTTACGGGAACATCTACCGCATTTTTTACAGCTTTGATTATTTTTGATGCAAGTTCAGGGTTTTTCATAAGCGCGCTGCCGTCGCCGTTGTTTACAATTTTCGGCGCGGGACAACCCATGTTAATATCAATGAATTCAGCGCCGTATGAAAGAGCTCCCTCGGCTATTCGTGCCATGACATCAGGTTCATGACCGAAAATCTGAGCTGCTGTAGGCTTTTCTTCGTCAAGAACTTCGAGCAATACCTGCGTCTTTTTGTTTTTATACAACAATCCTTTGCCGGATACCATTTCAGTATACATAAGCGACGGTCCGAACGGCTTTGTAATCAGCCTGAATGCCTTATCTGTAACACCTGCCATTGGTGCGAGTATAATATTATTCTTTAATATCTTATTTCCAATTCTTAAACTCATAATAATTCTCCTGTAATAGATTAGATTATACACTATTTTTGTTCAATTGCCAATATTATTTTTGAAATTAGTACAGGATTGACAAAATTGGATTTTATGCTATAATGTATTAGTTAAAATTTTGACTATTATTGATAAAGGAAATGAACACAATGAGTATACTGAGTAATAAACGTACAAAGCGCTATGTCGTAAAGGTAGGTACATCAACACTGACACACGGCAGCGGCAAGCTCAATCTTGAACGCATTGAAAAGCTTGTTCGGGTTATATCTGATATTAAGAATATGGGACATGAGATTGTTCTTGTATCAAGCGGTGCAATCGGAGTCGGAGTCGGAAAACTCGGACTAAAAGAAAAGCCTGAATCTGTTCGTATGCAGCAGGCTCTTGCCGCAATAGGTCAGGCGAGTCTTGTATCTATATATGATAAAATCTTTAAGGAATATGGTTACAGTACGGGCCAGGTACTTCTCACGAAATTCATACTTGACGAGGAAACACGCTATAACTGTGCAAGACGTGCTTTTGACGCTATGATTTCACTCGGCGTAATACCGATTGTTAATGAAAACGATGTAATCTCAACATATGAGATTGAATTTGGTGATAACGATACTCTTTCTGCATATGTTGCGGAGCTGGTCAGAGCAGATTTGCTTGTAATATTATCGGATATTGACGGTTTTTATGACTCAGATCCGAGAATTAATAAAGAGGCAAAGGTAATTCCTATTGTGAACGAAATTACAGATGAGCTTAAAGCGTGTGCAGGTGCTGAAGGAACAAGCCGTGGAACTGGTGGCATGAAAACGAAACTTAAAGCTGCGAAATTCGTTAATGATAACGGTATCGATATGATTTTGACAAACGGCTCAAAACCTGAAAATTTGTATAGAATAATAAACGGACAGTCGGTAGGCACTCTTTTTAAACATAGTAAGTAAATTTTTCCCAAAAAGCTGATAATTATGGAACTTTTTGCTTTATTTTGCTGTCTAATTCATTAATCGTAAAAAATGAATGGAGGATATATATGGATTACAGAAAAAAGAGAGCAATAAAATCAAGCCATTTAATTTTTATAAGTTCAGTATTTGTAGTTTGCGTATCTTTAGCTTTAACGCTTGTTCTTTATTCCTCCGATAACAATGTGAAAGCGAAATCTGATTATAACGGTACATATTCTCTATCATATATGCCGATTATTTTTGACGGATATTATATGCAGGGTTATTTTTGTGATGATAAAATACTCATCTCAATGGACGATATGACCCGTTACGGTTTTGAAATGAATTACGACACCGAAAATAATGTGTTAAACCTAAGGTCGACATCATATATTGAAGGCACACCGTCTCCGCAGCGTATTGGGTGTACAGATTATAAGGCTGTTATGTCAGCATTAGATACAAGAATAAACGGTATAAAAATTGACGCTTACTCTCTTGACGGTTATGCGTGCATAAGTATAGATGAGCTTGTTGCTTTAACAGATGAATATAATGTTTGGTGGGGTTGGTCGGATTACAATATGAACGGCGGCTACAACACTGAAACAAATACATTTGAAATAAATAACTTTAGATTTTGTGTAAACGACTGGGCGGCTTTGCTCAACGAAATGGAAGCTGTCGTAAACAGTACAGAAATAGACATATATACAGAGGGGGAGCCGGAGGAAGCTGTTTATTACGGCGCTAAGTTCGAACCGCGCAGCGGAGTATACAGCGGTATCGTGAGCGATGGAAACGGAGATCCTGAGATTGGCAAGCCTGAAGTATTTCATCATGATTTTGGTGTATATTCTTCTTATCTTGAATTTGATGAATTTCAAACAGATTTAAACAAACCAAGCAGCTATATAATTCCGGAAAAAGATTGCTTAAACCAGGTTCCTTGGAACGTTGTGGATATTAATCTGGTTCTTGATGATGAAAATAATGAGTATATAAAAGAAACGCTTGACAATATTGCAAAGTACAGCAAGCCAACAATTATTAGGTTTGGTGCAGAAATGAATATAGGAAATTTGGGCGATTCACCGGCTGCATATGTTAAAGCGTTCCGTAAAATTGCAGATATAATTCACAGTGATTATCCGAACTTTGCGATTATGTGGTCGCCGAATGATAACGGCTCGCTTGACAGACCGTTCTGGTATTATTATCCGGGCGATGAATATGTTGACTGGATCGGTGTGTCATCTTTTTCAAAAAAAGACTTTTTAGGCAGCCTTTTATTTCAAGACAATCCGGAAGTTGTAACATCGCGAGAAGCCCAGATATACTTTACTTTAGGAGAGTTTGGTTATACAACAAATTCACTTAAATATATCACAAACTTTATGTCTGAAAATAATATTAACAAGCCACTCGCTATCAGCGAAGGAGGCGTGGTTTCAAGAGTATCGTACCAGACATCGGGATTTGATGACAGATGGGGCGAAACAAGATTGAGAAATATGTACTGGTATTCTGCAATGCGTTATCCGCAGCTTAAAAGCATAGTGTACTTTAATCACGATATGGAAACAGAGGTAATCGGCTTTGATCTGGCGCCAAAGCCAAATTATCAAGCAATAATGGAAGAAGCAATGCAAAACGGACAGTATCTGCTTAACTATAATGAAACACCGAAATTCGCTTTTGTTAAAGCAGACGACGGAAGACTATACAGTTCAAATACGATTATTCCGATATACGGATATGTATATCAGCCGGAAGAATATACGGATTTTGTAGAATATATCTTAGACGGAGCTGTTATTGATACACAAACGCAAATACCATTTAAGACAAACATATATTCAAATTTAATACCTGACGGTGTTCATACACTGACAATATCCGCACACGGCGAAAAGTCCGTTGATACAAAAACATATACAATCACAAAAAACGGCGTGTATATAAAGATTGATTAATTTAAAGCTCTGAAAGTTCGTATATTTTGTCAAAAGCAAGTTCTCTGTCCCAGATACGTTCTGCAAAGTGATTTCCCTTTACAATATTTCTGCTTTTGCCAATAGGCAGTAAACACGTTGTTTTAGACTTATGCAGCACTTTTTGACCGACCTCTGTAAAGTTTAACACCTTTACATATTTTGGCGTAGTCGTTAAGTCGTTTTTAGTGATTCCGAGGAAAGAATTCAGCACAATTCTGCGTATTCGGCTATGCGCATATCTTTTTGACTTTATAGTATCACAAAGCTCTGCTATGCTTTTTGTTGCTTTTGCCGACCTTATAATTTTATTTTCAAGTCCCTCAGAGACATCGGGAGTGTTTTTTATCTCAGAGGGCGATGCCTTAATAAAATGCGACAAAACAGCAATATCAAGCTTTGATATATCATGCACAGCAGCTTTATTGTACAGATTCAAGCAATTATCGGGAACGCATGTGCGGAAATCATTGCTTTTTTTCCTTATCATATTTCTTACAGACGTAGCGCTTGTTATATTATTAAGAATATTGTATTCATCATGTCCTGCGCCGTGACGCTTAATTGCAATTGGGCTTATTGGACTGTTTAAATTAATCAATGCCTTAATATACTCAATTCCAAGTATATTATTCGGCAAAGCTGCGGCTTCTTTGTGTTTTCTTCCAAGCAAATTTCCTATTGCATCAGAACGTGCCATGAAATAAGGCACTCCTTGCTTCATTTCACTCCGAATGATGTTTTTGAACATTATCGGTTCTTTGATAAGAAGCTTTGCGATTTCTATCAGCATATTGATATTATCTGTTTCTGAGCCGAAAGCTATTGAGCTGATGTTGCCGAGAGAGTTCAGAATATATACTGCGTTTCTTGCAAAGATTTCAGCAGATTGCATTGCGTGTACTGCCGGCAGCTCAATAACAAGATCCATACCGTTCATTATTGCAGCTTTTGCACGGACGTGCTTATCAAATATCGCAGCGTCGCCTCGCTGAACCCAGTTACCGCTCATTATGCCGACAACAGCGTCAAAGCCTAATTCTTTTTTTAAAGTTTCTATTTGATACAAGTGTCCGTTGTGAAACGGATTATACTCGCAAACAATACCGCAGATATTCATTCTTATCGCCCCTATTATAATTCCTATCAATTCAATTTATATTATTATATTATGTTTTATATAATGTGTCAAACTTTTAATTTGATTTAATTTTGTATTAAAAATCATTTAATATTTTATTAAAAAAATTTTTAAAATATTGGGAAATTATACTTGAAATCATTATGTCTTAGGTGTATAATATTATCGTTAAGTATCAAAAAAACTAAAAACATAAGCTTTTTATGTATATTTTTTTGTGTTTTGAATTGAATAAATTTCGGTTATAAAATTGCTTTGAAAAAATAATTATATTACATATATTAAGCGAGGTAAACATAATGTCAAAATTTATGGACAAAATTAAGGAACTTGCCGCTGCTGATAAGAAAACTATTGTACTGGCAGAGGGCGAAGAGCGCAGAACTATTGATGCTGCCGCTCAAATTCTTAAGGAAGGCTATGCAAACATCATACTTCTTGGTAATGAAGATAAAATCAAGTCGGTTGCAGACGGTGTTGATATTTCCGGCGCTACGATTATTAATCCCGAAACAAGCGAGCTTACTGCTGAACTCGGAAACGGTCTGTATGAACTCAGAAAAAAGAAGGGCATGGTTCCTGATGAAGCGCTTAAGAAGGTTAAGGACGTGCTTTACTTTGGATGTATGCTTGTTAAAACAGGCAGAGCCGACGGCATGGTTGCCGGAGCTGTACATGCTACCGCCGATGTTATGCGTGCGTCTTTGCAAACAATTAAGACAGCACCGGGAACAAAAGTTGTTTCTGCATTCTTCCTGATGATGGTTCCTGATTGTGAATACGGCAATAACGGTACTTTCGTATTTTCTGACTGCGGTCTTAATGAATATCCCGACTCAGACAAATTGGCTGAAATAGCAGTTTCTTCGTCAAAATCGTATAAGAGCCTTGTTGGCGGAGAGCCGAAGGTTGCTATGCTCTCATATTCTACATACGGCAGTGCAAAATCTGAGCAGGTTGATTTGGTCAGAAACGCAGCCGAGAAAGCAAAGGAAATCGCACCGGATATTAAGCTTGACGGCGAACTTCAGCTTGATGCTGCTATTGTACCGAGCGTTGCCGCTCTTAAGGCTCCTGACAGCGATGTTGCAGGTCAGGCTAACGTACTTATTTTCCCGAACCTTGACGCCGGTAATATCGGTTATAAGCTGGTTCAGCGTCTTGCAAAAGCTGAGGCTTACGGTCCGATGACACAGGGTATGGCTAAGCCGGTTAACGACTTGTCAAGAGGATGCAGTGCTGAGGATATAGCAGGCGTTGTTGCTATTACTTGCGTTCAGGCACAGAATCAGGAATAGGATATCGCTTTATTTTTAAATTTATATTAATTCGGAGGGTAAAACATAATGAAAGTTTTGGTAATTAATGCCGGCAGTTCATCACTCAAATATCAGCTCATTGAAACAGATACTGAGGAAGTATTGGCTAAAGGTCTTTGTGAGAGAATAGGTATAGAAGGCTCAAAGCTTACACACTCACCTGAAGGCAAGGAGAAATATGTTGAAGAAAAGCCTATGCCTACTCATAAGACGGCTGTAAAGATGGTTCTTGACGCACTTGTAGACAGCGAGCACGGTGTGATTTCTGACATCAATGATATTGCAGCAGTAGGTCACAGAGTTCTTCACGCAGGACAGTATTACAGCGACTCGGTTATAGTAACCGACGATGTAAAGAAAGTTGTAAAAGACTGCTTCCCGCTCGGACCTCTTCATAATCCCGCAAACCTTATCGGCATTGAAGCGTGTGAAGATGCTATGCCCGGCACGCCGCAGGTTGCAGTGTTTGATACCGCTTTTGGTCAAAGCATGACTTCAAAGGCGTACATGTACGCAATTCCTTATGAATACTATGAGAAGTACAGTATCAGAAAGTACGGCTTCCACGGCACAAGCCATAAGTTTGTATCGGGCAGAACAATAGAGTTTGCCGACCTTGACAAGGATAACTGCAAGGTAATCGTATGCCACCTTGGCAACGGCGCAAGTGTTTCTGCTTCAATCGGCGGAAAGTGCGTTGATACAAGTATGGGTCTGACGCCTCTTGAAGGTCTGATTATGGGTACAAGAAGCGGTGATCTTGATCCTGCTGTTGTACAGTTCATTGCAAATAACGAAAACATGACTGTGGACGAAGTTCTTAATGTGCTTAACAAAAAGTCCGGTGTTCTTGGTATTTCCGGTGTGTCCAGCGACTTCCGCGATTTATCGGCAGCTGCTGCCGATGGCAACGAAAGAGCTCAGATAGCTCTTGACGCGTTTATTTATCGTGTTGCAAAATACATAGGCTCTTATACAGCTGCAATGAACGGCGTTGACGCAATAACATTTACCGGCGGTATCGGCGAAAATGACTGCGATACAAGAAAGAAGATATGCGAATATCTCGGATTCCTTGGAATAACAATCGATGAAGAGAAAAACGGTGTCAGAGGAACAGAAACTTATATCTCAACACCTGACAGCAAGGTTAAGGTTATGGTTATTCCTACTAACGAAGAACTTGCTATTGCTAGAGAAACTTTGGCGTTGGTCGGCTAAATAGTTAACAAAGATTTTCAGGCTGTCTTGCTTTTGTGAGACAGCCTTTTATCTTATTTAATGAGTGATTAATACTGTGTATTTTGAATTGGAGATATGTGACTGTGAATAATAAATTTGAAAATCTAACAGATGAGGAACTCGTTTTTCTTGCACATAAAAACGATGGCAGAGAAGCAGAGGAGTATCTGCTTAACAAATATAAAAATCTTGTCAGAGCAAGAGCTAAAGCGTATTTTTTAGTCGGCGGCGATAATGACGATTTGGTGCAAGAAGGAATGATCGGTCTTTTTAAGGCAATCCGTGATTTTGACATTGATAAAGACGTCTCGTTTCACAGCTTTGCCGAGTTATGTATTAAGCGCCAGATTTTCACTGCTATAAAGACAGCAGACAGGCAAAAGCATCAGCCGCTTAATACCTATATTTCCTTAAATACTCCTGTATACGACGATGACAGTGAACGTACTTTAATTGAAACTGTTTCCGAACGTCACTCTGTTGACCCTGAAAAATTATATATTATGAGAGAGAAGCTGAGCGATATAGAAAAAGAAATCGAAACCAAACTCAGTAAACTCGAAAAAAGCGTGCTTATTCTTCATCTTGAAGGTATGTCATACCGCGAAATAGCCGAAATAATTGACAAGCCTGAAAAATCAATAGATAACGCCTTGCAGAGAATAAAGAAAAAGCTGGATGATAAATAATTGCAGTGACAAAATTTCAGTAATTTGAAAATTCAATTTTTGTGAATTTATCATTTCGTAATTGTATTTACTGCGAATGATATTTCAAAAACATTACTGAATGAATACAAAAATATTTCTGTCAAAAGCTTGTTCTCCACTTTAAAAAGTCCCTAATATACAGTTATCAACCGAGTTATTCACATTATCCACCAATAAATATTGTTGATAAGTGTATTTTTTACATTTTTTCAAAGTTATCCACAATTTTAATCTGATGGGCTAAAACAGATAGTCCATTATTGAATATATAAAAATTTATATCGGTTATTTTCAAACACCGATTTTAATATTAAAATAAAATTACTGATTTTTTATTATAAAAACTAATTGCATCTGCTTAAAGAAGAATTAAACAGATGCAATTAAAATAGTTTATTGCTTATTGATTTTGTTAATATCATACGGCGTGGTCTGGTAAACAAAATAATTCAGCCAGTTCGAATACAGCAGGTTCGCATGTGAACGCCACGTGACCGGAGGTTCTTGAGTCGGGTCGTTGCCGGGAAAATAATTCTCCGGAATCTCAATATCAAGACCCTTTTCCCTGTCACGAAAATATTCGTTTGCAAGCGTGACGTTGTCATATTCAGAATGACCGGTAATAAAGAACTGACGTTCGCTCTTTGCTGTGATTATATATACGCCGGCTTGGTCTGATTTTGCCAGTATTTCAAGCTCCGGAACCTTGATAATATCCTCTTCGCGAGTTTCGGTATGTCGTGAATGGGGCGCCCAAAACGTATCGTCAAACCCGCGGAGCAGTATCTTATGCTTTTTCTCCGGAACAACGTAATGCTTGAAAACGCCGAATACCTTTTTATCCATAAAATGCTTCGGAATTCCGTAGTGATAGTATAGTCCGGCCTGGGCTCCCCAGCATATGTGAAATGTAGAGGTAACGTTTGTTTTTGACCATTCCATAATTTCGCACAGTTCTTCCCAGTAGCTGACATCTTCAAATTCCATATGTTCAACCGGCGCGCCGGTAATAATCAAACCGTCAAACTTTCTGTTTTTATAACTGTCAAACGTATCATAAAAAGTTTCTATATGGCTTTTTGATGTATTTTTTGACTCATAACTCTTGGTGTGCATAAAGCTTACATTTATCTGAAGAGGAGTGTTACCGAGAACTCTTAAAAGTTGGGTTTCAGTCTCAATCTTTTTTGGCATCAGATTTAATATTAATATCTCAAGAGGTCTTATTTCCTGCGTAATAGCTCGTGTTTCTGTCATTACGAAAATGTTCTCGCTGTTTAAAGTTTCTATTGCGGGTAGATTGTCTGTAACTTTAATCGGCATTATTTCACCTCCAAAATCTAATTGTTTTATTATAACACATTAAATCATGCAAGTAAAGATTTAAAAAAATAATTTTTGATTTTAGACTTGTGAATCTATCTGAATGACTTATTCAACAAAAAATTAAAAAATCTGCATAAAGCACTTGACAGGAAGTAATATTACGAGTATAATTGTTCGAGTAGAATTTTTTTGACTTCTAAGTGTTGTATAATACTCGGAGGGAGGGAAGTAAAAATGGCAGAAATCAGAGTTAAGGAAAATGAGTCGCTTGACAGTGCGCTTCGTCGCTTTAAGCGTTCTTGTGCTAAGGCCGGTGTTTTATCTGAGGTTAGAAAGAGAGAACATTACGAAAAGCCCAGCGTAAGACGCAAGAAGAAATCCGAGGCTGCCAGAAAGCGTAAGTATTAATTTGCTTTCTGTTATTGACATTCCTTGTCTTAATTATTTGCTTAAATATCCGGCTTGAGTGTTAGCAGGCTGCGAAAAGCTGATGTTTAGACTTTGTATAAACATAATTATATTATACTAATTTTGAATGTTAATTTAAAATTTGGGGTCGAGGTTTTCTCGGCCCTTTTATTTTACGGAGGCTGTTTTATGAGTATACTTGAAGATATGTTCAAGCCCGATATATTTATTGACGATATATATAATCTTGATTTGGATATGATTAAATCACTCGGTATAAAGGCTTTAATATTTGATATTGACAATACTCTGGTTACATACGATGACGCTGTTGCTCCCGAACACACAATTAAATGGTTTGATTTGCTTCACCAACAGGGATTAAAAACTTTTTTGGTGTCAAATAATAATCAAGATCGTGTTAAGAAATTTGCGGAGTCTTTGGACGAGCCTTACTTTGCAAAGGCTCTGAAACCAAGAAAACGTTATCTTACCGAGGCGTGTAATATGATGAAGGTCAAGCCGGAAAACACTGCTCTTGTTGGTGACCAGCTTTTTACCGATATTTACGGCGGAAAGCGAATGAAAATGTATACTGTGTTTGTGAAAGCTATTTCTGATAAAGAGGATTGGTTTGTTCACTTAAAGCGTTATCTTGAAAGAATAATACTTAAGAGGTGTATATAAATGAACATGAAAAATAATATAGAAGAATTCGCTCTGTTCGGCCCTGCCGGAAATTCCGAGGACTTTTACGAAGCGGGCAACCGCAGCGTATATCAGGTTCCTGATTGGCTTGAAAAAAACAATCTTTCTGCATTTGAGTACCAATGTGGACGAGGTGTGAAGATTTCGGACGATTCGGCTCAGGATTTCGGAAAGCTCGCAAAAGAAAAGAATATAAGGCTCTCTGTTCACGCGCCGTATTATATAAGCCTTTCATCTACTGAGGAAGAAAAAAGAGACAACAGTATAAACTATATTCTTTCAACGTTAAACGCCGCAAAGCATATGGGCGCTGACCGTATAGTAATTCATTCCGGCTCCTGCGGCAAAATCACCAGAGCAGAAGCCTTGGCTCTGGCAACAGATACTTTAAAACGCGCAGTTAAAGCGGCTGACCAAAAAGGATACGGAAATATACATTTATGTCCTGAAACCATGGGAAAAGTAAAGCAGCTTGGAAACATAGACGAAGTTATAAAGCTTTGTCTTATCGATGAGAGAATAATTCCGACTATTGACTTCGGTCATGTTAATGCCATGTCACTTGGAAAGTATAATACAAAAGACGCAATAGCAGAAATATTTGACAAAATTTATAATAAGCTCGGCGAATACCGTGCTAAGAATTTTCATGCACACTATTCAAGAATTGAATACACAAGAGCCGGCGAAAAGAAACACCATACAATGGCAGAAAAGGAGTACGAGCCGGACTTTGAGCCGATTGCGGAGCTTATAGCAGAGAGAAATCTGACTCCGAGAATTATCTGCGAATCTGCCGGCACACAAACTGCTGACGCTGTTTATATGCAAAACATGTACAGAGAATTTTTAAGCAGAATCTAAAGGGGATTTATGGTATGAGGAATATTTTTGAAAAACTGAATTTATCGGGTGATACCGCAGTGATGCTGACATCACCGCATAATATGCGGTATTTCAGCGGTTTTTCCGGCGGCGAAGGCGTTGTTCTGATTTGTGATAAGACAGCTTATATTTTTGTTGATTCAAGATATACCGGCATTGCAAAGGAAGAGGCTTTGCCGGGATTTGAAGTTATAGAATATAATATAAAGATGCCTCTTCTAAAAATAATCTGCGAAAAGCTTGAACTCAGCAATATAAAATATATTCTGTTTGAGGATGAATATACTACTGTATCGGCCTATAAGAACTATACCAACACTTTGAATAAATTTGAATTTATTCCGAAATCAGGCGAAATCGAACGCCTCAGAATGATTAAAACAGATGATGAGCTTGAGCTTATACGGCATGCAGAACAAATCGGTGTTGACGCCTTTAATCATGTGCTTAAATATATCAAAGCAGGTGTGGCTGAGCGTGATATTGCCGCAGAGCTTGAATACTATATGAAAAAGCAGGGAGCGGACGGCACATCTTTTGACACAATAGTGCTTTCGGCTGAGAGAACCGCACTTCCGCATGGTATGCCGGGCGAACGCAGATTTGAAAGCGGTGATTTTGTATTAATGGATTTTGGATGCAAATACAAGGGCTATTGCTCTGATATGACCAGAACCGTTGCAGTCGGAGAGCCGGTTAAACAACAAAAGGAAATATACGAAACCGTAAAGCAGGCGCAGCAGATAGGCTTAGATACGTTAAAGAGCGGTATACCGGGCAAAGTTCCGGACGATGCGGCAAGAAAATATATTGAAGATAAAGGTTACGGTGAGTTTTTTGGTCATTCACTCGGTCACGGAGTCGGTCTTTTAATTCATGAATTGCCGAATTTATCGCCCAAATCCGATATAATACTTGAGGAAAATATGGTTGTATCATGTGAACCGGGTATTTACATTTATGGTTTTTGCGGAGTGAGAATAGAGGATCTTGTCTGCGTAAAGGAGGATGGAATCGAAAATCTCACAAATTTAACCAAAGATTTAATTATACTTTAATAGTCAAACACATATTTTTTACCTCTGCATAATATATTGCAGGAGTGTGATATATATGAACAAGTATTTCAGCGGTTTTATGTCCGGCGTGCCGGAAGAGGATTCTAAAACTAACACCTCTCGTCCGGCAGAACAAATCCCGGTAATCAACCGTAACCGAAGTATGACAAATAACCGACAGAATAACAGTACAGAAGCAAATAATTTATCTGAAAACAACAATCAAAGCAATGAGAACACATCTTCAAACAATCCGTTATATCCTGTTAATGATAATAAATCACAGGAGTCTGATAATAGTTTAAATTTAAATAATCAAAGTTCGGCGCATAAAGAAATTCATGACAATATAAATAAGAATAACATAATGGCTGAAACTTTTAACAAAGAATTAGCCGAAGGTCTGCAAACCGGTTCCGACAGAAATGTAAATGTTTATAATAACTACAACAGCGGCAATAATAACGTCAGCAGCAATAATGATCAGTATGAACTGTTTACTCCAACAACAGACGGCGGAGAGCAAACCAAACAAAAGCCGTTTACCGGTCAAGGCAGTCTGATTATACAGGCGTTTACGGCTGATCAAGCTCTGCCGATAGAAAATGTCAAAATTACAATTACATCAAATGAACCTCAAACCGAAAGCATTAACGAGGTAAGATACACCAATTCAAGCGGCAGAACCGAGCCTGTATTTTTGCCGGCTCCGTCTCTATTTTTTTCTCAGCAGCCTCAGAGCACATTCAGACCATATGCGGTATATAACATTCTCAGTGAGATAGAGGGGTATACGTCAAGCAGTCGTCCCCAAACCGCAATGGTATTTGATAAGATCGAATCAATTCAAAATATTTCGCTTATACCAAATCGTGAAAATCAAGAATAGCTATAGTATCAGCCTTTAACACGGAGGTGATTTTTTTGGAGACAATGGTACCTATACCTAATACAGTTGTTGTACATCTCGGTGCACCCAGTGATTCAAGCGCACAAAATGTTACTGTTCAGTTTACAGATTATATAAAGAATGTTGCTTCAAGCGAGATTTACCCGACATGGCCAAGAAATGCGTTGATTGCAAACATATACGCACAAATAACTTTTATACTTAACAGGCTTTATACGTTTCATTACCGCGCTCAGGGATATAATTTTGATATTACTAACCTTGAAGCATATGATCAGGCGTTTGTTAACGGAAGAGATTTCTTTGAAAATATAAGCCAGATAGTTGATGAAATTTTTAACGGATATATTACCAGAGAAGGTCAGCAAAATCCTATTTATCCAAGATATTGCAACGGAACAACCTCTCTCTGTCCGGGCGGACTTTCACAGTGGGGAACAGTAGATCTGGCTAATCAGGGCTACTCGCCGATTGAGATTTTAAGATACTACTACGGTGATGACATAGTTATTGTTGACGGCTTGACATACGGCGAATACCGAGATATTTATCCCGGAACTCCGCTCAAAATTGGGGATTCAGGATTTGATGTCAAACGATTCCAGATTATGCTTAATATCATTTCAAGAAACTATCCCGCAATACCTAAGATTGCTTTTCCCGACGGTTATTTTGACGTTATAACCGAAGACGCAGTTAAAGCCTTCCAGAGGATTTTTAATCTGACTGCTGACGGAATCGTTGGAAAGGCAACTTGGTACAAGATGTTCAGAATATATACTGCTGTAAAGAAATTGTCCGAACTTGATGCTGAGGCGATTGATATTGAATTTATTACCAAACAATATACAAATTATGCGCAGCTTGGCGACGTCGGCCCCAATATCAGAGTAATACAGTTTTACCTTGACTTTATAGCTACATTTAACGATTTTATTCCGAGCATTCAGATTGATGGAGTATTCGGCCCCGGCACTGAAAATGCCGTCCGTGCATATCAGCAGGCATACGGATTGCCTATTACGGGCACGGTAAACAGGGAGACATGGGACAGCATGTATGAACTGTATTTTTCTATTCTGAATACGCTCCCGCCGGATTATCTTGGAATGAGCATAACTCCGTATCCGGGTGAAGTATTATATAGAGGTTCATCCGGTGAAAGTGTAAGAACGCTTCAAACATATTTATCGACAATATCCGATGTGTATAATGAAATTCCCAAGGTTGCGGTAACGGGATATTTCGGCAATGATACTGAGGAAGCGGTTTTGGCTTATCAAAATCTCTTTGGACTGGAAGCCAGAGGAGTGGTCGGTCCGGAAACTTGGAACAGTATTGCGAGATTATATGCAGATTTAGTAAACGGCGGCATGAAATCAGAAGGACAATTTCCGGGATATGTAATGTCTGAGGAGGGATCAGCATGACATCAATATATGACATCAGAAATAATATATTTGAACTTCAGTCTATGCTGCGACGGATATCGTTAAATCATAATATACCTTTGATAAACCCTGACAGTATATTTGGACCCGAGACAGCCGAGGCGGTCAGAGACGTGCAGAACATTTCGGGTATACCTGTAACCGGCAAAGTTGATTATCTGACATGGACGACAATTCTATTAATGTCACAATAATTTATTTGACATAAAACAACATATGTGGTAAGATTTAAGACAGATATTAAAAACGGAGATGTTATTACTTAATGAAAAAAACAAAAATGACTACTAAAGACTTTGTCAGAATCGGAATGCTGACGGCTCTTGCATGTGTGCTTACGATGGTTCCGCAAATCCCTACGGGAACGGGAGGATATGTACATTTCGGCGACAGCATTATATATGTGACTGCCGCATTTATGGGACCGATTGCCGGAGCGTTTGTCGGAGCAATCGGACATTCTTTGGCTGATTTGTTGAGCGGTTATGTTATATTCGCAATAGCTACATTTATTATCAAAGGAATTATGGGATTTGTAATCGGAAAAATCCTCTACGAAAACTTCAGCTTGATTAGATTTATTATTGCAGCTGCAGCAGCGTTGTTAATCGTAACTTTAGGGTATTTTATTGCTGAAATTCCTATGTTTGGTCTTGAGACTGCCGCTGTTGTCTTTATTTCATCGCCCATACAGTGGCTTATGAGCGTTGCAGCGTCGGCTATATTTATTCCGCTGCTTAATAAGTATAAATCAAAGATATTTTAAAAAATTGAGCTAATTAATTGCAAAATAATTTTGACCGAATTCGCATTGCGTTTTCGGTCTTTTTTTGTGCATTCAATTTGTTATTAAATAAGTAATTCGACGTGTTTTTCAGCATGATTGTTTTATAATGTTTAAGGTGATACATATGACATTTACGGTTTACATAGATGTTCTGTTCTTTGTGAATTTTATTATAAACTCTTTGCTTATAATCTGCACAGGCTTTATGTTAAGATTCAGAGCGTCAATTATAAGAATTGCGGTTGGCAGCATAATATCTGCTATGTATTCCGTATTAATGTTTTTCCCTGCTGTACATATTTTGTACACTGTGAGCGGACGCATTATATTTACTGTTCTGTTTGTGATGGTATACTTTAAAAAATATAAGCCTATTGATTTAGTAAAAGCTGTCGCGGCATTTGTAATCACATCGCTTATTTTTTTTGGATTTATTTATATCTATTCATCATGGAGAATTATGGACGGAGTCAAAGCGGCTGACTGGCTTTTTTCAAATGGTGTTCCGTATGCCGATATTAACATTAAGACGCTGCTGTTCACTTCTGCATTATCATATTTGTCGGCGTTTTTATATATTAAAATTGCCGACAGAAACATGAGCCGTAAAAGGATAATATATGATGCCGAAATTATTATAGACGGCAGAGCGTTTTGCTCAAAAATCCTGTGCGATACAGGCTGCGAGCTTGTCGAACCTTTATCGGGGAAACCCGTCATTTTGATTGGCAGCGAAAATAGTATAAATAATTCAACAATAAGTCCGTTTCCTGACACAGACAAAAAATCTAACAGATATGTCACTGCATCAACTATATCCGATGATAATCATGAACCGATACGCCTGTATAAACCGGATGATGTCAATATTCGTTTTGCCGATGTACAGGCTGACGCAAAAAGATGTTATGTCGGGTTTGTAAATAAAGTGTTTTCGAGTGACGGACTGTATAACGGGGTTGCAAATCCGGATGTATTTAAAGAAAAAATAGCAAAAATAAATTTTTGGAGGAGAGCGATAAAGATGATACGAAAGTTAAAAAAGAATTTCTGCGGTGAAAACGGCATTATACATAAGATTAATAATTTATTTGACAAATTTGTTACGGCTTTACTTAAACTATATTCAAAGCTAAGAAAAAGTAATGCGTATTACATCGGCGGAGCGGATACGCTTCCGGCGCCGTTCACAAAAGAAGAGGAAAGATATTGGATAAATGAACTCAGCAATCCGGCTAATTCAAATAATGCCGGAAGAAAGCTGACTGAGCATAATCTGAGACTTGTTGTCTATATAGCTAAAAAATTTGACAGTACAGGTGTAGGTATTGAAGATTTGATCTCTATCGGTACTATAGGACTGATTAAAGCAATCAATACATTCAAACCCGAAAAGAATATCAAGCTCGCAACATATGCCTCAAGATGTATAGAAAATGAGATACTTATGTATTTAAGAAAGAACGGAAACGGCAAAAACGAAGTTTCGATTGATGAGCCACTTAACGTTGACTGGGACGGAAATGAACTACTGCTTTCGGATATATTGGGAACAGACGGAGACATTACACAGAAAAATCTTGAAGAGGAAACAGATAAAAAGCTGCTGAAAATAGCAATGAATAAGTTATCGGGACGTGAGCGCAATATTGTTGAACTGAGATTTGGAATTAACAATACAGGTGAGGAGAAAACCCAAAAAGAGGTAGCAGACATGCTTGGTATTTCTCAGTCGTATATTTCAAGACTTGAAAAAAGAATTATCGGACGCCTCAGACGCGATATGAACCGAATGATAAACGGATAGTCATTTAAAACTGCCAATATTGTATTTTATCAGGAAATTGTGAAGCTGTTCAAAAATCAGTCCTACGATAAACCAAGCCGGTGCATAATCCAAGCGTATAAGCCCCTGAAAGGATAATGGAGTAGTGTAATTCCACGCCTCTATGCCAAAAATTCTGAGTATATACCCTGTGGAAAACTCAATTCCGAATATAAGCATGGTATAAACGCAGCCGCGAAAAAACCAGTTCTGATCCGAAATGAGATTATGCACCGGTTCGAGAACAATAACCGCAAGTCCGTAAACGAAAAACATCCATACCGATGTATGCCCAATCAGGTTTCTGGAGTTATATCGTATACCCGACAGACCCGTCCAAAATATTTCCATATTCATACCAATTAATCCATAAATAATATATCTCAAAATCATGGATTTAGTATTTCTTGTTTTTCAATACATATACATGCTATTCTTGTGTTTTATTCTTAAAAATCTGGGACATAAGACTTTTTATACGTGATTCGCGTGCTTGTGTTTCTTTGAGGTCAATACTTGTTCCGATAATATTGCCGTCGTTATCAAGAACAGCATTAAGCACATCGCCTTCCTTTGCTTCATTCGGAACCAGTTCCTGCGGTAGGTTAAAAAACTCTTTCCCGTTGTTCAATTCAACTACTGCATATCCGTTTTCAAATCTGTCTATAATCACTTTCATTTGTTAACACCTTCTGATTTTGTTTATATTATTTTATTTGTCAGTTTGTTTATATATAGTATTTCCGTCGCTTACAAACTGAATTGTCCCGCTAATGTCTGTTCTTAATACTTCTATGCCAAGATTTAATAATCTGTTTATAGTCTGTTCGTGAGGATGACTGTATTCGTTGTTTATGCCGCATGAGATAACCGCATATTGCGGTGAAACAGATTGTATAAACTCACTTGATGTTGAAGTTGAGGAGCCGTGATGACCAATCTTTATTATGTTTGAGCTTATGTCGGATATTGAGAACGACTTTAAGATCTCGTTTTCGGATTTTACTTCTGCATCTCCCATAAACAGAAAAGATGTATCATTATATACTATTCTGACAACAGCGGAATAATTGTTTAAATCACTGTAGTCCTCGCTGTTTGGTGCAAGCATTGAAACAGAAAGGATATTGTTATACAAAATATTTAAGCCGGCTTTCGCTTCAGTGACCGGAATTTCTTTTTCAAGAATTTTTGACAAAAGATTTTCGTATGTCTTAGTGTTTGTTAAAGCGTTGGGCATGAATATGTCTCCGACATCAAAATTATCAAGTATTGTTGTCATTCCGCCGATATGGTCTGCATGCGGATGTGTAGCGATAAGATAGTCTATTCTTTCATGACCTCTTGACTTGATAAAATCAGTTATAACTTGACCGTACTCATATGTTGAAGCGTCAATCAACATAGTTTGTCCTCCCGGCAGTTCAATAAATTCACAGTCACCCTGACCTACGTTAAGGTAAAATACATTCAGATACAAATCAGAAATGCCAAGCGAACAGACGCTTGGCACTTCAGAAATAGTGTTTACATTTTCAAAGCTGTTATTGCCGATTATGTTTGCGTTAAAATCTGTTGTATCATTATAATTATCTGTGAAATCAACAAATCCTATATTCTCTTCAGGAAAAGCGCGCCACAGTACCGCACAAACCTCACATCGGGTAATCGGATCAGCCGGCTGGAAGGTTCCGCTTTGCGTTCCGGTTATATAACCAAGGTTTACTGCCTCAGCAATAAACGGTCTGTCCTGTCTTGCGATTGATTCATAATCATAGAAAACATCCGACAAAAGATACTGCGTATCAGTGTATTTCTGCAAAAGCTGTTCATAAGTATAACCCATAGCCTTCATGAGCGCAACTGTTACATCCTCGCGCGTCGCATAATCAAGAGGCTTAAAGTATATTCTTTCGTCACCGGGTGTCGAGCTTTGATATCCGTTTAAATATCTTGTGACAGAGTTAACGTACGGAAAGTACCATTCATTGGCGCTTACATCTGCATACGGACTTGTTCGCACGCCCGAGAGCGGTATACCCGCAGAATTCACAAGCATCTTTGAATATTCCGACCTCTGTACATAATCGTTAGGCAAAAAGGTTCCATCACCATATCCGGAGATAATTCCGCGTGAAGTTAAATTTTCAATATACGGCGAAGCCCAGAAGTCATCATCAACATCATAAAATGATGATGCATAAGCCGCAGACATTCCAAATATCAGAGTGAACACCAATAAGACGCTGCACAATGCTTTTTTTGTCATAATTCATTCTCCTTACAAATAGATTAAGCTATTATAATATGCTTATTTATATGCACCAAAATTATAACATTGTTTTTATATCCTGTCAAGTTTGATACGTATTGCATTATATACAGCAAACACCAAAAGCAAGAGCCGCAGTATTATAACTGCGACTCTTGCTGCAGCGGGGAGGCTGCTATATATTATGAAATCTACAGTTATTATAATACACTATTTACCAGTAAATGGCAATAGTAAATATATACAAATTTTATAAGCTATTTATATTAAAGATTTCCGCATAAAATAATACGATAAAATATGACAATAAATAAATTAAATAGGCGTGGAAAAATATTGCAATTATTAATATGACATGTTATAATTCATAATAGCAAATATATTGGGGAGGACGGTTATGTTTGAAATTATATTAATTGCCATTGGTTTGGCAATGGATGCTTTTGCTGTTTCTGTATGCAAAGGACTTAAGATGACTGAAAAAATCGACTATAAGTATGCGTTTATCATTGCGTTTTTCTTCGGTTTTTTTCAGGCGATTATGCCGTTAATCGGCTGGATTGCAGGCAAACAGTTTGAGGCATATATTACAAGTATTGATCATTGGATAGCATTTGTATTGCTTGTATTCATAGGCGGAAAGATGATTTACGAAGCATTAGGTAACGAAGACGACAGTTCTTCTGAAATCAAATATGATTTAAAGGAAATTACCATGCTTGCTGTTGCGACCAGTATTGACGCACTTGCTGTAGGAATTTCGTTCGCGTTTCTCGATATTAATATTGTGCCTTCAGTAATATGTATCGGTATAATAACATTTGTGTTATCAGTTGTCGGCGTTATAATCGGCAACAAATTCGGAGTACGCTTTAAAAGAAATGCAGAGGTTTCCGGAGGAATTATACTTATATTAATAGGCGTTAAAATTCTTCTTAACGGTTTAGGAATAATTAATTTTTAGCAATAATAATTTACAGCAAAGAAGTGATAAGCGATTATGAAAGAAGAATTGTATACCATTCCCGTAAATGAAGCTATTGAAAAAGACGGCGAATGTTTGTTTTGTACTTTAAACAAAAAACTTGAAAATGATATTTTGAATTATATCCTCGGACCGTCATACATGGAAGAAGATATAAGAGGCGAAACAGATAAAATCGGATTTTGCCGCGAGCATTACAGACAGATGCACGAGGCACAAAACAGACTCGGCGTCGCCTTAATGATTGATACCCATTTGAAAAATCTGCGCGCTGAGCTTGAGACTTTGCTCAAGGCTGATGAAGCGGAAAGCAGCGGAAAGAAAGGATTGTTTAAGAAACCTTCAGACACTCCCAAATCCGTTGATTATCTGGACAACATTGAAAATTCGTGCTATGCATGCAAAAGAATGAAGTCGCGAATGGACAGCTATGTTGACACATTTTTCTATCTTTGGAAAAGAGAGAACGAGTTTAAGAATAAAATCTTAAGTTCAAAAGGATTCTGTATTTCACATTTCAAAATGCTGATTGATGAAGCAAAAAAGCGTTTATCAGGTGACAAGTATACCGACTTTTTAAAATCTGTATCCGAAGTTCAGATGAAAAACCTTGATAAGCTTCAGGAGGATGTGGACTGGTTCATTCAAAAATTTGATTATAGGTTTAAGGATGAACCGTGGAAAAACTCAAAAGACGCATTGCCAAGAGCAATATTAAAGCTTTCGAGTATTGAGGTTGAAGAGTAAAAAATCAACGCGATATCTTTATTTTTGAAATAGTGAGATGACTTATATGAATATGATTGAGATTATAAGCAAGCAGAAAAACGGTGAAGCGCTGTCGAATGATGAGATTAAATTTGTGATATACGGATACACAAACGGTAATATTCCCGATTACCAGATGTCGGCATTTTTGATGGCTTTGTGTTTTACGGGTTTTAATGATTATCAGACGGGATATATGACAAAGTGCATGGCTGAGTCCGGCGACATACTCGACTTATCCGGAATAGACGGCATAGTTGTTGATAAACATTCGACCGGAGGCGTAGGCGACAAAACAACGCTCGCAGTTGTTCCTATAGTAGCTGCATGCGGCGGAATGGTTGCAAAAATGTCCGGCCGCGGTCTTGGACACACAGGCGGTACCATAGATAAACTTGAATCAATAGAAGGGTTCAATACAGCATTACCTTTTGAAGAATTTATTGATCTGGTTAATTCTAACGGTGCAGCGATTGTTTCTCAGACAAAAAATCTTGCGCCTGCCGATAAAAAGATATATGCGTTAAGAGATGTAACCGGTACGGTTGACTGCTTGCCTTTGATTGCCTCAAGTATTATGAGTAAAAAACTGGCTTCCGGCGCTGACGCCGTTGTTCTTGATGTAAAATACGGCAGCGGCGCTTTTATGAAAACAAAAGAACAGGCACAGCATCTTGCCGATTTAATGATAAGTATCGGACAGCATAACGGTAAGAAAATGAAAGCATTAATCACTGATATGAATGTACCCTTGGGTGAAGCGGTCGGTAATTCGCTTGAAGTTATTGAAGCAATTCAAACCCTTAAAGGGCACGGACCGAAAGATTTTTATGACCTGTGTATCGATATTTCGGCATCCATGCTTGAAATATCCATCGGACAGCCGTATGATAAATGTGCTGAAATGGCAAAAGACAGTATCTGCTCCGGTGCTGCGCTCAATAAGCTCCGTCAGATTATTGAGTCGCAGGGCGGTAATATAAACTTTATAGATGATACCGGTTTATTTAAAAAGCCAAGATATATTAAAGAAGTCAAATCTAAGATGTCCGGCAGGATTTGTTCTATGAATACTGAGCAAATCGGTATGACAGCTTGCGAGCTCGGCGCCGGACGGCGTAAGCTTAACGATAATATCGACTATTCAGCCGGCATTATTGTTAAAAAGAAAACCGGCGAATTTGTGGAAAAGAATGATATTCTGGCTTTGTTATATACAAACAACAAAGATTGCCTCGAAGTCTCTGAGGCGGAATATTTTAATTCAATTTGTTTTGAATAGCTCAACGGTTCAAAAAAGGGGCAGGTATTATGAGAATTGTTACAATTAATGAAATGAAAGAAATTGAAAGAAGAGCCGATAAGTCCGGTCTTAGTTACTTTCAAATGATGGAAAACGCCGGCACTGAAGCTGCAAAAATCATATTTAATAATACGAAAGATTTTGAAACAAAAATAGTGCTTATTTGTGCCGGAAAGGGGAATAACGGCGGAGATGGATTTGTTGCTGCAAAAAGGATAAAAGAATTCGGAGGTCATCCGCTTATTTTATTGGCTGATGGTTCTCCTGTCACCGCTGACGCCAAAAAGAATTTTGATATTGCACTAAGCGAAGGCATTGAAGTAATTGAATTCGATTCATCTATGAGTAAATCCTTGATTTTAGGCAGCGATATTATTGTCGATGCGGTTTACGGAACCGGATTTCACGGCAAACTGAAGCCGCAGATTAAAGAACTGTTTGATATTATTAACGGAAGCGACGCCGTCAAGTATGCCATAGATATTCCCAGCGGAATTAACGCTGACAGCTGCACGGTAGCAGACGGAACGTTCAAGGCGGACTATACAGTAGCAATTGACAGCATGAAAAATGCTCACATATCATCAGATACTTTCTTGTACTGCGGCCGAGTAGTTTGCGTCGATATCGGCATCCCTGAGGAATGTCATAACTTATAATTCTGTATTGAAATAAACGGACAGAGGCTATCCCCTGTCCGTTTTATTTATCAGCGTTCCATCTTCCAGTATTGAACACTGTATGGAGGAAGCTCACTGCCTCCGCCGAAATCGTGCTGATTTCCCGAAATCAAATCAACTGCCAGACCGCAGCCTGCATCAAAATGTGCAACATACGGTTCCGAGTCGATATTGACTGCGACCATAATTCTGTCGTCCTCAAATTGACGCTGGAATATTACCTGCTTATTTGTCAAAACAACAGATTTAAAATCGCCATGGCATAATGCTCTTGAATTTTTGTGTGCTTCAGCCATTCTTGAAATAAGCTCTGTCAAGTCATTACAGATAGGTTCATCAAAACAAGCTCTCAAAGTATTGTCACCGTTTTGCTTAAGTCCCTCTGCCCCCCATTCACTTCCGTAATAAATACATGGAATTCCGGGCATACCAAACAGCAGACCGTATATAAGAGGAATATGCTTTTTATTTGTAAGCATGCTTGCAATACGGGTTACATCATGATTGTCGACAAAGCACATGAGATTCTTGCCAGTATATAAGCACCATGGCTCAGAGCCGAACTGTCTGATTAACGAATGGGTAATCTCAAACATATTTTCAGAGTTAAAGCTTGAATATAATCCTTTATAACACTCATAGTTAGTACAGCTGTTTAGTTTGTCGTCCGAAACGAACAGGTTATAGTCACCGTGCAGAAGTTCGCCCAACAACAGAAAATCCATCTTTTTACTGTCACAGTGATAGCGAAGCTGTTTTAAAAAGTCTTGCGAAAGGCAATATGCAACATCCAATCTCAGTCCGTCGATCCCAAATTCATCTATCCAGTAATCAATACAGTCAAACAAATAGCTTACAACATTCGGGTTGTAAAGATTCAGTTTAACAAGCTCAAAATGTCCTTCCCAGCCTTCGTACCAAAAACCGTCATTGTAATTACTGTTTCCGTCAAAATTGATATGAAACCAATCCTTATATTCCGAATCCCATTTTTTCTCAAGCACATCTTTAAATGCCCAAAATCCTCTGCCGACATGATTAAATACACCGTCAAGAATTACTTTAATACCATTTTCGTGAAGCTCATCGCAAACCCTTTTGAAATCATTGTTTGTACCAAGACGACAGTCGATTTTTCTATAATCGCGCGTATCATATCCGTGCTTGTCAGATTCAAAAACAGGCGAAAAATATATAGCGTTGCAACCAACTTCTTTAATATGCGGAATCCAATCTCTCACTTTATCAATCCGGGTTACAGTAATACCGTCATTTTCAGCCGGAGCTCCGCAAAATCCCAAAGGATATATTTGATAAATTACACTTTCGTCATACCACATTTCTTCATGCCTCCCAATCATCTTTTTGTTAAAACTTATTATAATTATATCACATATTGACATTTTTGTCACTAACCGATTTTTAAGTTTGTTTCTATTTTTCCTTTTTGTAACACAATTTAAAAACATGCGTAATATAATTTAGGTGATTTTTATGTTTGTCTGGTACAGAAAACTAAAATACAGATTAGGTTTATCCGGACACAAGAGAAAGCGTACTACGTCAAGCGGTCTGAAAAGATATAAAAGAAAAACTTTTTTTAAAAGGGCAAAGTATATTTCTGTATGTGTTGTTTTGATTCTGGGAATAACATATCTGATTACCGATATTGAAAAAAGGATTAACCCGCTCATTAACGACATGGCTCTTTCAAATTTAAACAGTATTGTGCTCAGAGAGTGTAATACAGCAGTGAGTGAAATGATCTGCGACTATGATGTCAGTTATAATTCTTTAATAAATAAATCATCAAATCAGGACGGGAGCGTCAAGTCATTATCTGTTGATTATGCCAAACTTAATGTTATGAAGTCGGAGCTTACCAACGAAATTCAGACCCGGATTGATCAAATTAATTCTGTGGATATAAGTATACCGCTTATGGCGTTTGTATCAAACAAGTTTTATTCAGGCATAGGAATACCTATTACAGTACGCGTACTTACAGATGAGAACGTTAAAGTCGATTTTTACGATGAATTTGTTACAGAAGGTATCAACCAAACCAAACACCTGATTAAAGTAAGAATAATTATAGATATAGGCATAAACGTACCTATCAGGAACAGCGGTGACTCAATAGAAACAGAAATACCTATAGCCGAATCCATAATTGCCGGAGACGTACCGGGGACATATGTGGATTTAAACTGAATTTAAGTCAAATTTAATCCGGATTTAAATCTTGATTTATTTATGTAAACTGTTTATATTTTCCTTGATTTTTCTTCGGAGTTATTATATAATGCTATATGTAAACGATAATTGTAAAACTATTTTAATTGGAGGAATATATATGGAAGCAGCAGCAAACGGTGATTATGTAACTATTGTTGCGGAAGAAGACGGCGTTGTGATAATAGGTCTAACCAGAGGAAAGGACACGAGATTTCACCATACCGAAAAGCTCGACAAGGGCGAAGCATATATTGCACAATTTACCGAAAATACATCTGCAATAAAAATAAGAGGAAAAGCGAAATTATATACAAAAATGGGTATAATAACTACCGGAGAGTAGTATTTTAATTTCTACTTACAGACTTTAAGCCAATACGGAGGAAACAATTATGAACAGAAAGACTAAGATTATCTGTACGCTCGGTCCTTCAACCGATGACCCTGAAGTTTTAAAGCAGCTTATGCTTAACGGAATGAACTGTGCCAGACTTAACTTTTCTCACGGCACGCATAAAGACCATCTTGTTCGTATAAACGCGGTCAAGAAAATGAGAGATGAGTTAAATCTGCCGGTTGCTATACTTCTTGATACAAAAGGTCCTGAAATCAGAACGGGGGATTTTGAAGATGGCAAAGTTGAGCTTGAAACAGGTCAAACCTTCACGCTTACACCCAAAAATATTGTTGGAGATAAGACAAAAACGTCAATTACATATAAGGACTTGGCGAAAGATGTCTATATTGGCACAAGAATATTGATTGATGACGGTCTTATCGAAATGAAGGTTACCGGTGTTGAGGGACGCGATGTTGTTTGTGAAGTTTTAAACGGCGGTCCGGTCAGCAACCATAAGAGTATAAATGTCCCCGGAATTGAACTAAGTATGGATTATATGAGTCAAAAGGACATTGACGATATAAAATTCGGCATTAAAAACGATGTTGACTTTATTGCTGCTTCGTTTGTACGTACAGCTTTTGACGTTTTGGATATTAAACGCGTTCTTGAACAGAACGGCGGAGAAAAGATACAGATTATTTCAAAGATAGAAAACCGCCAGGGCGTTGACAATATTGAAGCCATTTTGAAAGTCAGCGAAGGCATAATGGTTGCCAGAGGCGACATGGGCGTTGAAATTTCTTTTGATGAACTTCCGGCTATACAAAAAAAGCTTATTAAACAGTGTTATACCGAAGGCAAGAAGGTTATCACTGCAACGCAGATGCTTGAAAGCATAACTCACAATCCGCGTCCGACGCGTGCCGAAATTTCTGACGTTGCAAATGCGGTATACGATGGCACATCAGCGGTAATGCTGTCCGGAGAAACCGCTGTCGGTGAGTATCCTGTTCTGGCGCTTAAGACTATGGCTCAGATATGTACAAAAACAGAAGAAAACATTGATTATGTCAAACGCTTTGAAAATCTGCATCTTAACCAGACAACAAGCGTATCGAATGCTATCAGTCACTCGTCATGTACAACCGCACATGATATTGGAGCCGCAGCTATAATCACTGTTACCCAATCGGGTTACACACCGAGGCAGATTTCGGCTTACAGACCTAAATGTCCTATTATTGCAGGGGCATTAAACAAGAAGGTCTGCCGCCAGCTTAATCTTTCGTGGGGCGTAACTCCTATAATGACAGATGTTAAGGAAACAAGTGATGAATTGTTCGAGCATGCAGTCAGCCGTGCTCTTGAAGAAACAGAAATAGTCAATAAGGGAGATGTTGTTGTATTAACCGGCGGAGCGCCGGTCGGCGTAAGCGGAACTACCAATATTCTGAAAGTACAGCTTGTCGGTGATGTACTCGCTTCTGGTCAAAGCTTTTCGAATAAGTCTATCAGCGGTAAGATTTGTGTTGCTTCCAACAACAATGAGGCTCTTAGATACTTTGAAGACGGAGATATTCTCGTTATCCCTGAAACTTCAAACTCGATTATATCACTGCTCAAGAAGGCGTCGGCTATTATCACTGAGACTTCAGGCTCAACATCACATGCGGCTATTGTCGGTATGACTCTTGATATTCCTGTAATCGTAGGAGTTGAGAATGCAACCAAGATCCTGAAAAACGGCACAACAGTTACCATTGACGGTTCACGCGGTCAGGTTTATTCGGGCGTTGCTAAAATTATATAACTGATTAAGAATCAGTATTCCGCTTAAATCGTTGAATTGCAGCGCTTTAAGAATCATGCAAAAGAGGTGAACTGCTTTGTTCAGAACTAAACTGACCGTACGGTATTCGGAAACTGACAGTATGGGCGTTGTACATCATTCAAGATACTTTCCGTGGTTTGAAGTCGGCCGTACCGAATTCTTCAAAACCACGGGTATGTCATATCGGGAGGTTGAGGAAAAAGGCGTTTTACTGCCGCTTCTTGATTGCTATTCAAAGTTTATTAAAGGCGCAAGATATCAGGACGATATCTGGATTGAAGTCTCTTTAAAACAGCTCGGCGTTGCAAAATGCAGATTTGAATATAACGTAGTACGCTGTGAAGATAATGTTTTACTTGCCGTGGGATATACAACTCACGGTTTTACAGACAAGGATTTCAAACCTATAAACCTGAAAAAGAGACACCCTGAGATATATAGCGTTTTGGAAGGTCTTCTCGAAGATTAGCATACAGTAATATTTGCTTAATGTATAAAAATCAGCTGTTTTCACAAAATAAGGGCGAGGTTTCTTGTCCTTATTTTGTTATATGAAAGAGGTTTTTTATGCAAAAGTATGAAATTAAAATTGACGGAATGAGTTGCAATCATTGCACCGCATCTGTCCAAAAGGCTTTAACTGCGCTTGACGGCGTAATGAGCGTTGATGTCAGCCTCGAAAAAGCGACAGCAACGGTTGAATATGACGAAGAACATACCAATGAAGAGATTTTCAAAAATGTAATTCAAGATTTGGGCTATAGCGTAATATAATTTTATTGTAATTATTTAGGTAAAAATTATTGACTTGTGTGTTATATTAGTGGTATAATATTTGTCATGCAATTTTATTAAATTTGTAAATGTTAAGAAAGTTATGGATGTGATTTATTTGAATTTGGGAAGGATTACGCATACGCCCGATGGTTTGACAGATGTTTTGTGTGATGAATGTGAAACAAAATATTTTGTTGAGTCTACTGCTCGTCAGGTATTCAGGGAACACGGATACAGAATGGTTCAAACGCCTACGTTTGAATATTTTGACGTATACAGTGTTTCTACTCCTACACAAGCTGAACATATGTTTAAGTTCTTTGATACAAACGGAAGAATGCTTGCTCTGCGTCCTGATCTCACAACTTCAGTTGCGCGTATGGCAGCGACAAAGTCTTCGGACAAGGATTTGCCTGCAAGAATTGCGTACTGCGGAAGCGCTTTCAGAAATGAAGAGAATTTCAGCCAGACGCGGCAGCGTGAATTTACGCAGGTCGGAGTTGAGCTTATTGGAGACAAAAGCTCCGATGCAGATGTTGAAATAATCGAAATTGCTATTGATGTATTGCGCAAGTCCGGACTTAAAAACTTTAAAATTGATTTGGGACAGGTTGAGTTTTTTAAAGGATTGGCGGAACAGGCCGGTTTATCCGAAGAAGAAATTGATGCTGTTCGTACTCATATAAATGACAAAGATTTTATTGCTGTTCAATCCGTGCTTGACGGACTGAATATTGATGAATACACAAAGAATATGTTTCTTAGTCTGCCGACCATGTTCGGCGGTATAGAAATTATCGAAGATACCATGCAGGACGAAAATCTGAATGCTCGTTCAAAGGACGCTCTCAGAAATCTTAAGGATGTATATGCAAAATTAGTTGAGAAAAATCTTGATAAGCACATTTCTTTTGATTTGGGCATGATACAGAATATTGATTATTATACCGGTATTATTATCCGCGGTTTTACATACGGTGTTGCATTTCCCGTATGCAGCGGAGGAAGATATGATAATCTTCTTGCAAAATTCGGTCGTGACTTGCCCGCAACCGGTGTTGCTATCGGCGTTGAAAGAGTGTTGTCTGCTTTAAGCGATGAAAAGAGCGATCAGGAAAAAAATTCTCAAAACAGCGAATATGTAACCGTTGCACTGGCAAAGGGCAGACTTGCCGAACTCTCTGTCGATATTTTCGAAAAGACTGGTTATGATGTTGCCGCTCTGAAGACCAAAACAAGAAGGCTAATATTCACAGATGAAAAGAATAAAATCAAGTTTATTCTTGTAAAGGCATCTGACGTTCCTACATATGTTGAATACGGCGCTGCGGATATTGGAATAGTAGGTAAGGATACTTTGATGGAAAGCAACAAAAATCTGTATGAAGTTCTGGATTTGGGTTTTGGAAAATGCAAAATGGCAGTTGCCGGTCCTATAGAAATGAAGGATAAACTTGACGGTCAGAATATCATGCGAGTTGCAAGCAAATACCCGCGTATAGCACGCGAATATTTCCATAAGGTAAAGGGACAGACCGTTGATATTATCAAGCTTAACGGCTCGGTTGAGTTGGGCCCGCTTGTCGGTTTGTCGGAAGTAATAGTTGATATAGTCGAGAGCGGAAAAACTCTCAAAGAAAACGGTCTTGATGTGCTTGAAGATATATGTGAGCTCAGCGCAAGACTTGTCGTAAACCGTGTAAGTATGAAGCTCAAGCGTGACAAGATTATCAATATTATCGAAAAGATGAAAGGGGAAATTTAATATGAGAATTTACCCTGCTATTGACATTATTGGCGGAAAATGTGTGAGATTGGTAAAAGGTGATTATTCCCAAAAAACGACATATGCCGAAAATCCTGTTGATGTTGCGAAGAAATGGGAAAGCCTTGGCTGTGAATTTATCCATGTTGTAGATCTGGACGGCGCAAAGTCCGGTGATATGCCGAATTTTGAGCTGATTTCAAACATTGCATCTTCAGTATCTGTTCCGATTGAAGTGGGCGGCGGAATACGCGATATGAATTGTATCGACAAGTATTTAGGAGCCGGGATAGAGAGAGTTATTCTCGGAACTTCAGCACTCAGATGCCCCGAACTTGTCAACGAGGCTGTGGAAAAGTACGGAAGCAGAATAGCTGTCGGTATTGACGCAAAGGATGGAATGGTTGCGGTAAGCGGCTGGGAAGACGTAAGTAATGTTTCCGCACTTGATTTTGCTAAGCAAATGGAACAAATGGGCGTTAAATACATAATTTATACTGATATTGCTACTGATGGTATGCTTATGGGACCAAATATTTCGGCAATGAAGCAAATGATTGACCACGTAAATGTTGACATAATTGCCTCCGGCGGAGTCACAAGCTTAGACGACGTCGAGAAGCTTGCCGAAATCGGCGCCCACGGTGCAATAATAGGCAAAGCGCTGTACACAAACAATATTGACTTAAAAGAAGCGATTTTGAAAGGAAGATAATAATCATGGAATTTCTAAAAGACTTAAAATTTGACGAAAAAGGTTTAATACCTGCTGTTGCTCAGGATTCAGTCAGCGGCGAAGTTCTTATGCTCGCTTATATGAACGAGGAAAGTATAAGAGCTACGATAGAGACCGGACACGCTACATACTACAGCCGCAGCCGCAACGAGCTTTGGGAAAAAGGAGCAACAAGCGGCAACTATCAGGATGTCGTAAGTATGTATGTTGACTGCGACCAGGATGCAATTGTTGTTAAGGTCAGACAGACAGGTAATGCTTGTCATACCAATAATCACTCCTGCTTTTTCAGACAGATTGTTGACGGAAAGCTTGTTGAAATACCTACCGGAATTAGCGCAAAGCCGGGAATCTTATATGATGTATATAATGTAATAGTTGACCGCGTTAAAAATCCGAAAGAGGGTTCCTATACCAATTATCTTTTTGAAAAAGGTATAGACAAAATGCTCAAAAAAGTAGGAGAGGAAGCCTCTGAGGTTATTATTGCGTCGAAAAACTACGTTAAGTCAGAGGTTCAGTATGAGACTGCTGATTTATTGTATCACCTTTCAGTTGTTCTTGTGGAGCAAGGTCTTACTTGGGACGATATTTTTGTTGAGCTGCAAAAAAGATATAAATAATATATTTAATTTTAAACAAAGGAGGAAATGTAAAAATGGTTGGAATTGAACATGTTGGTATTTTTTCAAATGATACTGCCGCACTCAAAGATTGGTATATCGAAATGTTTGGTTGGAAGGTAGTATATGACAACGGCAAGGGAACGTTTTTCCTTAAAGCGGACGATGGGGGAATGATTGAGTTCTGCAAGACGGAAATCGACGGCGGAAAGCCTGATATGAAGGCTACAGGAATTCGTCATATCGCAATTTCTGTTTCGGATTTTGACGGTATGGTTAAGAAGCTCAAGGACGCTGGTGTAAAGGTTCTTGTTGACGCTGCTGTAAGCGCCAAAGGAATCGGAACAATGTTCTTTGAAGATCCGGACGGCAATGTTCTGCATTTAATTAACAGACCTTCACCGCTGTAATAATTTTTCAAAACATACATAGGGTTTATCGGTTTTCGCCTATAACGATTTCCGATAAACCTCTTTGTGAATTTTGAGAATATTATATAACGCAAGATTATTCATTTTTATATCAGTTAAAATATAGCTGGTTTAATTAATATAAAAATGAATACTTTAAAATGTGATTGTGATAAATGAAGTCTATAATTTGGGGAATTTGAAGTGCTGCTTGATAATATAACAAACGATAACGACTTAAAAAAATTGAATAATAATCAGCTTGAATTACTTGCGAGTGAAATCAGGTCTTTTTTGGTTCAGAGTATTTCCAAAACCGGCGGTCATCTTGCTTCCAACTTAGGGGTTGTGGAGTTAACTTTGGCTCTTCACAAAGTGTTTGATTTGAGCGAAAACGATTCCGTCATCTGGGACGTCGGGCATCAATGCTATACACATAAGATTTTAACAGGGCGAAAAGACAAGTTTTCAACCCTCAGAAAGATGGACGGTATAAGCGGTTTCCCAAAAACAGAGGAGGATGAATCCGATTCATTCAATACCGGTCACAGTTCAACGTCGGTATCTGCCGCAGCAGGAATTGCCAAGGGTAAGGAGCTGAGCGGAATAAACGGAAAGACTATTGCTGTTATCGGCGACGGCGCAATGACCGGCGGTATGGCTTTTGAAGCGCTTAATCATGCCGGACATAATACAAAGAATTTAATTGTTATATTAAACGACAATGATATGTCAATTTCAAAAAATGTCGGCGGAATGTCAAAGGCTCTTAAGCATCTCAGGAATGCCAACAAGTATTTAAAATTAAAAAACGATGTAAAGCTCGCACTGGATAATATCCCTGTTGTCGGTGTGCCAACAAAAAAGGGTTTATCCCGTGTAAAAAATGATATTAAAAAGATTGTAATCGAAAACGACAGCTTTTTTGAAGGTATCGGTTATAAATATATGGGTCCTGTTGACGGTCATAATTTTGAAGAATTGCTGACCGTTCTTAATCATACAAAAAAATTTGACAGACCTATATTTATACATATTTATACCAAAAAAGGCAAAGGTTATCCGCCTGCGGAAAAATTCCCGTGGCTCTTTCACGGAGTAGGCAGTTTTGACCCTAAGACCGGTAAGATACTGAAAAAGCAGCAAAATATAAGCTGGTCGGAGCACTTCGGTAATTGTATGCTGGAGCTTGGCAAACGCAGCGGCAAAGTTGTCGCTGTTACTGCGGCGATGCCGGACGGCACCGGTCTATATAAGTTTGCAGATATGTATCCAAACCGCTTCTTTGATGTTGGTATTGCCGAGCAGCATGCGGTTACATTTTCCGCCGGCTTGGCAAAGACAGGTTATATTCCTGTTTTTGCGGTTTACTCGACATTTTTACAGCGTGCATATGACCAAATACTGCATGATGTTGCTCTGCAAAATCTTCATGTTATATTTGCTGTTGACCGTTCGGGTCCTGTAGGTGAGGATGGAGAAACACATCAGGGTGTATATGACATTTCATATTTGTCTCATATACCAAACATGACTATATTATCACCCGCAATTGACAGCGACTTAAGCGCTATGCTTGAGTATGCTGTAAATCATATCTCCGGACCTGTTGCAATAAGATATCCCCGGGGAGCTGCGCTCAGCGCCGATGAGTTTAGTGGAGTTAATATAAAATTATTAAATGATGCTGATTGTCTGAAGTCAAGGGTAATTAAACCCGGAAATAATAAATGCGATGCAGCTATTATTTCTACAGGCGTTATGCTAAAAAATGCTGTTGGGGTATGTGATATTTTAAATTCAAGTGGAATTACCACGTGCCTTATTGACACAGTTGTTATTAAACCTATTGATATTAATATCATAAGACGTGAGTGTGACAATGCAAAAATTATTGTGACTATAGAAAACAACGTTGATACAGGCGGCTTTGGTCAGCAGCTTGAAGCTCTCCTTGGCAGAGATATTTTGAGATTTGCATACGCCGATGTTCCCGTTGTATCCGGAAGTATACCTGAAATCGAAAAGAAATACGGTATGGACTCAGAAAGCATTGCTGAAAGAATTAAAATAAAACTGCACGAAATTGAAGAAACAGATGAATGATACGAAAATAAGTTACAGAGTAATACAGGATAGTAATTGTTATGGCTAAACAAAGATTAGATAATTATTTGGTTGAAAACGGTTTTGTTGAAACGCGGAGCAAAGCTCAGTCATTAATCATGGCAGGCGAAGTATATATTGACAATCAAAAAGCGTCCAAAGCCGGTGAACAGATTAAGGGAACCGAAAAAATAGAAGTCAGAAGCAAAGGATTGAAATACGTCAGCCGCGGCGGTCTTAAACTTGAAAAAGCAATAAAGAAATTTCCTATATCACTCAGCGGAAAGATTTGTATGGATATCGGCGCGTCAACCGGAGGGTTTACGGATTGTATGCTTCAAAACGGAGCCGTAAAAGTTTATTCGATTGATGTTGGCTACGGTCAGCTTGCATGGAAGCTTCGCACTGACGAAAGGGTTGTAAACCTGGAACGAACCAATTTCAGGCATGTAACAAATGAGCAGGTTACAGATGCTATAGATTTCTTCTCGGTTGATGTATCTTTTATATCGCTTAAGCTTATTCTGCCGCCCGCTTTTGATTTACTAAAGGAAAACGGCAGCGCTGTCTGTTTGATTAAGCCGCAGTTTGAAGCAGGAAAAGAGAATGTCGGCAAAAAAGGAGTAGTCCGTGATATTAATATACACAAAGAAGTTATTTCAAACGTTCTGGAATTTACCAAAGAAACAGGCTTCAAGGTCAGAGGACTTGATTATTCACCGATAAAAGGTCCTGAAGGTAATATTGAATACCTTATGTATATTACCAAAAGCGGTGATAACGCTGACATAAATATAGATGAAGTGGTTGAAAAATCACATGACTCACTTTAAGCTTTAATAGCATGGAGATATTATGAAAAAAATAGCTGTTATACCAAATCCGATACGTGATGTTGATTTTTGTGAAACTAAAAAAATAATTAAATATTTAAGCAAATTTGACTGCTTTGTTTATTTCGAAAATGATTATGAGTCAGATCTTGACATGATCTGTCAAAAATATCTCGGCAATTACAAATTTATTGCACGAAAAGATTTGTTTTCTGCTGTTGACTTTTTGATAACACTCGGCGGAGACGGCACTATAATCGAAGTGGCTGTTGATGCGGCAAGGTACTCCATACCTATCATCGGAATAAACGTTGGAACGCTGGGATTTTTAACACAGACAGAGAAAGGCGACTATTCTGCAATACGCGATGTGTTAAACAATAACTATAGCATAACCGAATGTATGATGCTTGACATCGCTATACTTGACGAAAATAATGAAATAAAAGCAAAATCACTTGCACTGAATGATGTAATCATATCAGGTGATGAATATAAAATGGTCACTGTTTCAGCCAACGTAAACGGGACAAGCATGGGTCGGTATTCGGCGGACGGACTTATTGTTGCAAGCGCAATAGGCTCAACGGCGTATTCACTCTCGGCAGGAGGCGCTGTTATGCATCCTGAGGTTGACGCTATGATAATTACTCCTATATGTCCCCATACGCTTAAAGCAAGGAGCACCGTCATTCCCGGCGAAAGTGTGGTCGAAATATTCCAGGAACCGCCGTACAGAACAGAAGCGGTTGTCAGAGCTGACGGAAAGATAATATATAAGTTTTGCAGCTGCAAAGAGAGAGTTCAGATTAAACGTTCAAAGTACACTACACTTCTTGTGAAGCAAGAGAATACAAACTTTTTTGACGTTTTGAGAAATAAATTGTCAGATTAAATTTATGACTTATGCAGCCGATTGGCTATGAGGTGAGATAATGCTAAATGAATTACAGATTAAAAACGTTGCAATTATCGACAGTGTTGATATAGAGTTCGGCAAGGGATTCAATGTGCTTACGGGAGAAACGGGCGCAGGAAAATCTATATTAATCGACTCGATAAATATGGCTCTCGGCGGCAGAACCAGCAGAGATTTAGTCAGAAGCGGCTCGGATTATGCGTATGCGCAGGCTGTGTTTGATGTTAGTCCGAAGATACGCGAAAAACTTGAAGAGCTTGACATAGAAGCAGAAGATGATACTCTGATTATCAGTCGAAAGATTACTTCAGAGGGAAAAAGTACATGCAAGATTAACGGAATAACTGCACCTCTTGCCGTTGTCAGAGAAATAAGTGAGTTGTTATTGACAATACACGGTCAGCAGGATAACCGTTCGCTCTTGAAATCCTCTGCTCATAGGGAATTTGTGGACGATTACGCCAAAAATGCCGGTGTTCTTTCCAATTACAGAGCAAAATATGAAGTCTATACAAATTTGTGCGCACAATATGACGCTTTAAATAATGCAGAGTTTGATAAGGAACGGCGTTTGGAGCTGCTTCGCTACAGCAGTGATGAAATTGATAAGTCTAAACTCAAGACAGGCGAAGAGGAGGAGCTTGAGCAGCGTCGCGAGTTCCTTACAAATATAGAGAGTATTATGTCAAATGTAGGCGAGGCGTATTCCTCACTGTACGGAGATGAAATGACAAAATCGGCTTATGATTTGATTGAAAACGCTTCAAGATGTCTTGAAAGCGCTTCGGAATATGATGAAAATCTAAGTGGATATTATGAAACAATTTCATCTGCTTTAGCTGACATAGACGATGTAACACGTGAATTAAAATCATATCTTGACAGTGTTGATTACGAAGCTGGCGAACTTGATATGGTAGAGGGACGTCTGGTTTTGATTTCTGATTTAAAAAGAAAGTATAATTGCACAAGTATACATGAACTCGTTGAATACAGCGAGAAATGTAAAGCTGAAATTGAAAGTATCGAAAACCTTGACAGCAATTTGATTGAACTTAAACAAAAAATTGATGATGCAAAGTCAGAAATGGTTTCATCTGCCAAAAATCTTACGGAAAGCCGAGTAAATGCCGGAAAATCGCTCTCAGAAGCAATAATGCGGGAATTATCAGAACTTGACATGAGCAAGGTTGTATTTTCGGTAAATATCAAAGAATGTGAATACGGAAAATCAGGCTGTGATGACATTGAGTTCCTGATTTCAACAAATCCCGGAGAAGCCTTGAAACCGCTGAGCAAAATTGCTTCCGGCGGTGAAATGTCACGTATTATGCTTGCGATTAAATCAATATTATCTGAAAATGATATAGTAGACACAATGATATTTGATGAAATAGACACCGGTGTAAGCGGCCGTGCGGCTCAGAAGATTTCTGAAAAGATATGCAAGATTTCGCGTTCAAAGCAGGTTCTTTGCATAACGCATCTGGCTCAGATTGCCTCTATGGCAGACAGACAGTATTTAATCGAAAAAAATAGCAGTGATGAACATACCAGTACAAACGTTCGCCTGCTGACAAAAGAAGAACGAAAGAGCGAGCTTTCACGAATAATCGGCGGTGTGTCCGTGACTGAAACCACTCTGAAAGCAGCTAATGAGATGCTGGAACAAGCCGAGAGTTTAAAAGCCAAAGCATAAACTGATTTTTAAGCCGATTAATGTGTAAATCTGGATTAAAAAGTTAAGTTTGTGTTGGCATATTGACAATTTCATTTTAGTTTATTATAATAAATTTATTGCAGGAATTTAATTTGGAGATAAGTATATGGAACAAACCGGATATGTTATAGAATCTAAAAATGGTATTGCAAAAATAAGAGTAAACAGAGAATCCGCCTGCGGCGGAAATTGTGTCAGCTGCAGCGGATGCCCTGCAAACGCCATTATTGTAGAAGCTGAAGACAACATTGGACTTCGTAAAGGAGATATGATTACTCTTTATGAAGATTCACGCAAAGTTATTAAATATGCAATAATTGGTTATGGCTTTATGGCGCTTCTTTTGGTAATCGGTGCCTACATCGGATATATGATTACAAAACGTGATATTATGGCATTAATTTCAGCCGCAGTATTTTTACTTGTAGGATTCTTGATTGTAAAGCTGATTTTTAAAAACGTTGACAGTAAATTTATAATCAAGAATAAGGTTACGTCAGACTATGATATAAACGATATTAATTCAGAAAATGATTAGTATATGAGATTTGAAATATGGCTTTAAACAAAGATATAATAAAAAGAATTACTTGTGTCACGGGACACTTCGGAAGTGGGAAAACTGAATTTGCAATCAATTATGCTCTTGAGTTAAAAAAACTCAATCTTGATGTTTTAATAATTGATTTTGATATAGTCAATCCGTATTTCCGAACAAAGGATGCACAGAGCTTCCTTGAAGCAAATGGAATTGAAGTTATTTCACCCGAATTTGCGAATATGAATATTGAAAATCCGTCTCTGCCGCCTGAGGTATACAGCGCATTTGATGATAAGTCAAAATATGTTGTATTTGATGTTGGAGGTGACGAGGACGGCGCTACTGCGCTTGGCTTTTATCATAATTGTTTTAATCAAGAAGATTATGATATGTTTTTCGTATTAAACGAGAGGCGTTTGCTGACGCAGAACGTTGAGGATGCTGAGGTTATCTATCAAGAGATTAGACAGGCTTCAAGGCTTAATCCGACAGCGATTGTAAGCAATACACATCTGATGCAATTTACTGACTTGGAAGTTGTGGAGAAAGGGATTGAGCTTGCTGAGAACTTCTCAAAAAAAGTTAATCTGCCGATAGCTTATATCACAGTCTCAAAATCTGTTTATGAAGACATATCAGCTTCGTCAAAAATTAGCAAACAATACAATGATAAGTTATTTCCTATGGATCTGTTTGTAGGTCCCGGATTTAACAATTAATTTTATGAATAAGTCGAATTTTGAAAGAAGGGAAATTAAATGCCAAAAGTAAGTTTCAGGCTTGACAGATGCAAGGGTTGCGGTCTTTGCGTTTCTGTTTGTCCGAAGAAAATCGTAATTATGGATAACGAAACACTGAATGACAAGGGCTATCACCCGGCTGCCGTAAGCGACATGTCTCAGTGTATAGGATGTGCATTTTGTGCAACTATTTGTCCTGATTGTGTTATAACTATTGAAAAATAAGGAGTGGTATAAATGGGAAATAAGGTATTAATGAAGGGCAATGAAGCCCTTGCCGAAGCTGCTATGCGCTGCGGATGCAGGTATTTTTTCGGTTATCCGATTACACCGCAGACAGAGCTTGCAGCATATATGGCTAAGAAAATGCAAAAAAACGGCGGTACTTTTCTTCAGGCAGAGAGTGAAGTTGCCGCAATAAACATGGTTTACGGTGCTTCGGGCGCCGGAGCCCGCGTTATGACTTCGTCGTCAAGTCCGGGCATAAGCCTTAAACAAGAAGGTATATCATACATAGCCGGTGCTGATTTACCTTGTCTGATAGTCAATATAGTAAGAGGAGGCCCCGGTCTCGGCGGAATTCAGCCGGCGCAGTCTGACTATTTTCAGGCTACAAAAGGCGGAGGTCACGGCGACTATCATCTTTTGGTATTTGCGCCGTCATCGGTTCAGGAGCTTGCTGATTTGACCTCGCTCGCATTTGATAAGGCAGATGAATACAGAATGCCGGCAATGATAATGGGCGATGGTATGCTTGGACAAATGATGGAGCCCGTAGAATTTAAAGAATATATTGATTTGAAAGATTTGCCAGAAAAGCCGTGGGCTACAACCGGCACTCAAATGAAACGCAAAAAGAATATTATAAATTCTCTGTATCTGACGCCTGAAGAGCTCGAACATCTCTGTGTTCAACGGCAAAAGAGATATGACAAAATTATGGAAACAGAAGCTCTGTATGAAGAAATTCAGACCGAGGACGCCGACTTAATTATTGTGGCATACGGTACGATCGCTAGAATTGCGATGTCAGCAGTGGAAGAGGCAAGGAAAAGCGGACTTAAGGTGGGCTTAATCAGACCAATCACGCTTTGGCCGTTCCCTGCAAAGGTTTTTGAAAAACGTGCCGAAACCGCAAAAGCCTTCCTGAGTGTTGAGATGAGCATGGGTCAAATGGTGGAGGATGTCAGACTTTCGGTTAACGGCAGGAGACCGGTATACTTTTACGGAAGAACCGGCGGTATGATTCCCGAACAATCAGCAATTTTAGCTGAAGTAGAAAAATACATAAAGGAAAATGCGTAAATAGGAGATGAATAAATAAATGGAAAAAATATTTGACAGACCGCATTCACTCAGTGACGTAGTTCTTTCTTATTGTCCCGGTTGTACGCATGGTGTTGTTAACAGACTTATTGCCGAAGTCGTTGATGAAATGGGCTTAGAGGGAAAGACTATAGGTATAGCACCTGTGGGATGCAGTGTTACAGCTTATAACTTTTTTGAATTTGATATGCAGGAAGCAGCACACGGCAGAGCGCCCGCTGTTGCAACCGGAATAAAACGGGTTCATCCTGACAATCTTGTTTTTACATATCAGGGCGACGGTGACCTGGCGGCAATAGGTACTGCTGAAACAATACATTCTGCTGCACGCGCTGAAAACATTACAATTATTTTTATAAACAATACAATCTACGGAATGACCGGAGGACAAATGGCTCCGACTTCACTGGTTAATCAGGTTACACAGACAACACCGTACGGAAGAAAAGTTGAAAATCAAGGTTACCCTGTTCATGTTTCGGAAATGATAGCAACTATTAAAGGCGCATGCTATGTTGAAAGGGTTGCAGTTGATTCAATACCTAATATCAAAAAGACAAAAGCTGCAATCAGAAAAGCGTTCGAATGTCAGCTTGCGGGAAAAGGTTTTTCACTCGTTGAAGTATTATCAACTTGCCCAACAAACTGGGGAATGACACCGGTTGAAGCGCTTGAAAGAATTCGCACTGAAATGATGCCCGAATTCCCGCTTGGAGTATATAAAGACTGTATAGCCGAGGGAGGTGTCAGATAGTGTTTGAACAAATACTGATAGCAGGATTTGGCGGTCAAGGTGTATTGTTTGTCGGAAAGACTCTGGCATATCTTGGTATGGATACCGGCAAAAACCTATCCTGGCTTCCGTCATATGGTCCCGAAATGCGCGGCGGTACCTGTAACTGCAGTGTCATAATTTCAGATAACAAAATCGGTTCACCGGTTATAACAAATCCGGATACACTTATTGTTATGAACAAGCCTTCACTCGAAAAATTTGTGGATACAGTTAAGCCCGGCGGCTTAATTGTTATGGACAGTTCACTCATTGATACAAAAGTTCAGAGAGATGATGTGACTGTCAAATACATACCGGCAATGGAAATTGCCGAAAGACACGGCAATGCACAGCTTGGAAACATGGTTATGGCAGGCGCATATATAAAAGCTAAAGAACCAACGTTTTCTATAGACGCTTTATACGAAAGTGTAAAGTCGCATATTCCGCCTGCAAAAATGCAGCTTGCCGAAAAAAATATCGAATTAATTAAAGCGGGATACGAATATTAATAATGCTGATTTCTACAAATAATCTTAACAAGAGCTTTGGTGAAAATCAAATACTGCGAGATATAAATATGACCATAGAGGATAATACCCGCTATGGTCTTATTGGCGTTAACGGAGCCGGTAAGTCTACATTACTGAGTATCTTGATGGGTGAGCTTGATTATGACGGCGGTGATATATATAAAACATCTAATCTCAGTATTGGGTACTTAAAGCAAAATACCGGCCTTGATAGAAATTCTACTATTATTGAGGAAATGCGAAACGTATTCTCCGAGCTTCTTAAGATTGAGGATAGCCTGAGAATGCTTGAAGAAAAAATGCAGTCTGTGCTGGAACACAATTCTTCGGAATATAAAGGCCTGATGTCTGAGTATTCAAAAAAGCAGGCGTATTTTGAAAGCTGTGACGGATATAATATTGATGTCAGAATTAAAACTATATTAAACGGTATGGGCTTTCAGGATAAAGACTTAGATACCCAAATCAGCACGCTGTCAGGCGGTGAAAAGACCCGTCTTGCCATAGCGTCGCTGCTTCTGCAGGAGCCAAATCTGTTAATACTTGACGAGCCGACCAATCATCTTGATTTTAAAACTCTTAACTGGCTTGAAAACTATCTTGTGGAATCTTATAAGGGTTCTCTGCTTATCGTCAGTCATGACAGATATTTTCTTGACAAAACTGTTGATAATATGTTTGAGCTTCAGCATGGAAAACTCGAAAGCTATTCCGGCAATTACAGTAAGTATCTGGTTTTAAGAGAAGAAAGACGCGAACTTCAGCAGAAGCAATATGAAGCACAGCAGCTTGAAATAGCTCAGATGGAAACATATATCGAAAAGAATATTGCACGCGCGTCAACCTCTGCGAGCGCAAAGTCAAGAGTCAAAGCGCTTGAAAATATGGAAATAATCGAAAAACCTGACTCAGATATTAAACAGATCAAACTTAAGTTCGACATAATTAAAGAGCCTTATAAAGACGTATTGATTGTAGACAAGCTTGATGTTTCCGTAGGCGACGAGCTTATAACACTTTGCAGCAATATTAATCTTCATGTCAGACGCGGTGAAAAGATTGCGCTTATCGGTGACAACGGAATCGGAAAATCATCGTTTTTGAAAACTATTCAGGGCATTATCCCGCACAAAACCGGAACTGTGACTTGGGGCAAAAATACAAGCATCAGCTATTATGAGCAGGAAAACTTGAATCTGAATCCGGATAATCTTGCAATAGATGAGCTTTGGAACAGATTTCCGAGAATTCCGGAAGCAACAATCCGCAAGGTTCTCGGAAGTGTTCGTCTTACTAAGGATGATGTATATAAACCGGTAAAAGTTATAAGCGGCGGCGAACGCGCCAAACTTGCCTTTTGTATAATTATGCTTGAAAAATCAAATGTAATTCTATTTGACGAGCCTACTAACCATCTTGACTTGCCTTCAAAAGAGGTTCTTGAGCAAGCTCTGACAGATTATCAAGGTACCTTGATTTTTGTGACACATGACAGATATTTGCTGAACAAAGTTCCTGACAGAATCGCTGAAATGACAAAAGACGGTATAATAATGTATGACGGAAACTTTGAGTATTATAAGGAACGCAAAGAGTGGTTAAAAAATCAGAATAAAGCAAAAGAGGCTGATGCGAGTATAGAGAAAAAAATCGCTTCTAAATCATCAGGCGGTTATCGTTCAAAAGAACAGCGCAGGGCTGACGCCCAGCGTAAACAGAGAATTTCCGAGCTTGAAAAGCTCATAGCTGAAACTGAGGAAACGATCTCAAATTTAGAGAAGGAAATGGGGTCAGAGGAGGTATTTTCTGATTATCAGCTCATGACTGAAAAAACATCTCTCCTTGACGAAAATACAAATAATCTTGAGGCATATTACAGCGAATGGGAGGAACTTTCACTACAAAACAGCGAATAGCATAAAGTGATTTCTTTATGCTATTTTTTGTATTTTTATTGCAATTTTATTTCTTATTTTGCGGAGTATTCAAAGGGTTTTTTGAAACAGCGGCTCTGATTTCTTCATTGTTTATATGCGTATATATCTCGGTAGTGCTGAGCTGTTTATGTCCCAAAATTTCCTGCAAAATTCTTATATCTACGCCTGATTGATGCATAAGCGTTGCAGCAGTATGGCGCAGCTTGTGAGTTGTGTATTTATGTGAGTCCATGCCCAATTTCTTAACATATTTTTCGACAGTGTGCTGAACAGTACGTCTGCTGATACGGTTATTACGTTCGGACAGAAACAGCGCATTTTTGTCTTTATATTCCGGAGTCATTTTATTGCGTACCGGCATATAAGCCTCAATTGCATCAATACACGCCTGATTTAAGTATATGGTGCGTTCTTTATTACCCTTACCTACAACAACAAGTTTGTCGCCTTGTATATCGGTAATATTAATACTTACAAGCTCAGCAAGTCGCATACCGCAGTTTAAAAATAACGTTAATATACAATAGTCGCGTTCGTAATTCCGCTCATCAACAGCCTCAAGCAGATTAATGCTGTCCTCAAGAGTAAAGTGCTTAGGCAGTTGTTTTTCGATTTTAACAGTGTCTAAATCTATGGTAGGATTTTCGTCAATCAATTTGACTTTGCTGTGCAAATATTTAAAATATGATTTCAGAGCTGAAATTTTTCTGGCTCGTGTTCGTGCCTTATTACCCAAATTACGATTTAAAAAATTGGCGTATTCATAAAGTAGATTTAAATCAACTTTTTTAAGCATATCAATGTCAACGTTATCAATTTCAATTTTATTAAATTCAGTGTTCTCACCAACGAAACCAAATTTAAGATTCAGAAATCTGTAAAAGTTCCTGATATCATAAAAATACTCATCAACTGTTTTAGCAGACTTACCCTGAATACTTTCAAGATAAATCAGAAACGATTTAAGCGGTTCTGGCGCGTATTTAATATTATCCATTGATTGCTGCTCCTTATTTTTCGTGCTTGCTTCCTCTGCAACATTGCACAAAATTTTTATTTTGTGCAATAAGCTGTGTTTATCATTATATCTTCTTTTTTATTTCTTTTCCAGAGTTTTTATATTAAAAATATGTTACATAAAAATATTTTTGTAAAATTTATTGCGATTACAAAGATATTAAGTTATAATATTTATTTAGAAAATAAATTGTATCGGAGGTGTAACCGCACATGATTAAAATTGAAGGTACTGTTGAATCAGTTATATTTTATAATCAGGAAAACGGTTACGCCGTTTGTGACGTTTCCTGTGTCGGTGAACTTGTTACAATGATTGGTATAATGCCCAATATTGTCGAGGGCGAAAAAATAATTGCATCCGGCGAATGGGTTACTCACTTGGAATACGGAGACCAGTTTAAAGTTGAGTACATCGAACGCATAATGCCTTCAACCGAAAGTGAAATTGAAAAATATCTCGCCTCAGGTCTCTTCCCGTATATTGGTAAGACTACTGCCAAGCGTATTGTTGAGAAGTTTGGTGCAACGGCTCTGGACGTTATCGAAAATGAACACGAAAAGCTTTTGGAAATCAAAGGACTTACTCAATCAAAAGTTGACACCATTTATAAAGCGTTTGTGGAGCAAATCGGCGTAAGACAATTGGTATTGTTCTTTCAGAAGTTTGAAATGTCACCCTCTTCCGCTGTTAAAGTATACCAAATATTTGGTTCAGGGTCAATTCCGCTTATACATAATAATCCTTATATTCTGTCAGACAATGTTGACGGTATTACATTTGAAAAAGCTGACGAAATTGCTATGTCACTTGGGTTTGAAGCAAAATCTTTTGTTCGTCTCTCATCCGGAATCAAAAGTATCATGAAACAAATTTCGTTTCTGAGCGGTCATACATTTTTGCCGCGACCTACAGTAATAGCGCAAGCCTCCTCCGCTTTGTCCGTTGAAATCGGTCCCGTCGAGGATGCACTTTCTGAGCTCCTGCTTAAAGGTGAGCTTATTTCAGAAAATCACGGTGATTATGACGCAATTTATTTAAAGACATATTATGACGCCGAAAAGTATGTTGCCGAAAAGCTAATACATATGTCCGGTATTGTATTTGATTACGATATTGATAAGGTTGACCGCATTATAGAAGCTGTTGAGGAAAGTGAAGATATAGTTCTTGCTGAAAACCAGCGTGACGCGATACGTCGTGCATTTGAAACTGCCGCACTTGTAATTACAGGCGGTCCGGGAACCGGAAAGACAACTATTATAAACACTATAATCAGGGCTATGGAAGCTGAACGAAGAAAAGTAATGCTTGCGGCACCAACCGGCCGGGCTGCCAAAAGAATGAGCGAAGTATGTAACTGTGAGGCAAAAACTATACACAGACTGCTTGAAATTGTACCTGGTGATGATGAAGTCGGCAGCGCCTTTTCAAGAAATGCCGATAATCCTCTGGACTGTGATGTTTTGATTATAGATGAGATGTCTATGGTTGATATTATGCTTATGAAAAACCTTATTGAGGCATTGTCCTCCGGAACAAGGCTTATAATGGTCGGTGACAGTGATCAGCTTCCGTCAGTCGGCGCCGGAAACGTTCTTAAAGATATAATTGAAAGTGACAGTATCGAATGTATAAAGCTTGATGAGATTTTCAGACAGGCAAAAGAAAGTATGATTGTGGTAAACGCACATAAGATAAATAATGGTGAAGAACCGCTTCTTAACGACAGCGATAACGACTTCTTTTTTGTGCACAGAGACGATCCTATGCAGCTGCCAAACACTATTGCAGATTTATGCACAAGAAGACTGCCTGAATATTATGGGTTTGACAGTATATCACAAATACAGGTCTTGACTCCTACAAGGAAGTCTCTGATAGGTGTTCAGAACCTCAATACTATACTCCAGAGCTGCTTAAATCCTCCATCACCTGAAAAACCGGAACATATGACCCGAAGATGTATATTCAGAGCCGGAGATAAGGTTATGCAGACGAAGAATAATTACCAGATTGAGTGGAAGCGGGTAGGAACTGACGAAAAGGGTCTGGGAATATTTAACGGTGATGTCGGCTTCATAACAGAAATTGATAATCGCTCACAAAAACTAACCGTACTCTATGATGACAAAACTGTTATATACGATTTCCTATTGCTCGATGAAATTGAGCTTGCTTACGCAGTGACAGTACACAAAAGTCAGGGCAGCGAATTTGATGTTGTTATCATGCCAATGTTTGAAACTCATAGATTGTTAATGACAAGGAATTTGCTTTACACAGCTATAACTCGTGCAAAATCGTTGGTTGTTTTAGTTGGCAGCGAAAGCGTTATGGCACAGTATATAAACAATAATAATGTTCAAAGACGTTTTTCCGGTTTAAAAGACAAATTGCAAATATTGTAAAGCTTTAATCTTTACATAAAAACGGAGGTATTAAATGGAACAATACGCTGCTCCTTTACAGAATTTA